>Ga0116227_10001048_pt1 | contig 59529 bp, 46 predicted proteins | sample S1TSphgellanicum_FD_89693 | JGI IMG/M metagenome (GOLD analysis project Ga0116227, IMG submission 89693) | Host-associated microbial communities from peat moss isolated from Minnesota, USA - S1T2_Fb - Sphagnum magellanicum MG | ecosystem: Host-associated > Plants > Peat moss > Unclassified... | reverse complement strand
TTCGGGACACCCTTTGGTGTTGGGACTTGCCACGGGCACTTGGACACACAAGACTCACCACAGCCCAGACTCGGGGGAAGCCACCACCTTCCCCCTTATAGTATTCTCTGTGGCTGGTTGTGGAGGCTACATCCGAATGGCACATTTTGTTGGGACTCCCGAAATGGAGTCCCGAAATTGTCCTGGCTGGACTCTCGGTACTTTGAACGGCCATAGCTCCTTGCCCCAAACTCGGATCGGGACAAGTCCTGAACCAAAGTTGTAGCTCTCGTCGAAAGCTTTCCAACACCTTGTCGCATTCTTCAAGACGACGTCGGGAAGAGGTCTATTCCCGACCTTTAGTGGTCGGAAGTCAAACTACCAGTTTGACTCCCGGCCCTTCTTTTGCCCATAACTTGGGCTGCAAATGTCTGAATTGCCAATTCGAGGCCATTTTCGATATCTACGTTTCAAGACCTTTTTAATGACACCAAGAACACCCGAATGCGAGGTGTTTTGGGCCTTGTTGTCGAGCTCTGAACATTCAGGAGTCCCGGAGGACTCCAAACCTCCAACTTTTCCAAGTGTTGGGCTTCACCCCCACACTTGGCCAAAGTTGTATTTTTTATTTTTCTAATTCCCATAAATTCCATTTGGAATTCACTAAGCTTATCGAAATCGTGGAAACAAGAAGGTTGAAGATTTTGTGAACTATGAAAACTTAGTGGATAAACATGTTGGAGCTTTTGAAACGAGTGATGGTAAAATACAAAACATTGATTGTGAAGATGTCATAGGATAATGTTTCAATTGTTCAAGTAAGGCTCAATCTAGACCTCCTTTGTGATCTTCACATGTTGTTGGGCTTGTTTTGTTTACTGCCATTATTGGAGGCAATGAATGCCTTAATCAAATTTGCACAAGGGAAAGACATTTTCATTTGTGACTTCATGGTAGTTGTAAAGATCTGCGAAGCAAATCTTTATATGATGTATTTAGTTCCATCCAGTAATATCAACGTGAACATTTTCAAGTGTTTTCAGATGTGGTGGAAAACAGTTCTACCACAATCATGTAGGACTAGGTTATTGACCTCAACAACGATATAAAAACACTTACTTTTTGTATAACTGGTCACAGTTATGTAACTCGCATTTTCAATTTGTTGATTGGGGCTAAACACCTTGTATGCAAGGCCATTTTTAAAACATCCATCATGCAAATGAGAGGTTAGTGTTCTACTACAATTGACATCTTCATCACTAAGTTGGATTGACACTTTGTGGATTCTAAGTTGATGAATGCCTTTGGCATTGTGTATCCACAATTTTGGATGTAGCCTAATGCAAATTTCTCTTTCTCTTTACATATGGTTATCATAAAGAAGCATTATTGTGAAGCAAAGAAGGTGAAACCTTCACTACTACAAGTTGCAAAACCTTTGGATGTTAACCTCTTGGATTTGCAAATGTGCATATTTAAGTTCACCATGTAAACACAAGCACCAAAGACTATGGCTAAACCTTTTGATATTAATCCAATGACCAAGTTGTGGGTCACAATTAGCAACAATGCCTTACTCACTCAGCGGCTAAGTGAATATTTGAAGTTGGCTGAGATTGCAATGGTATCAATGTTTGGACTTCTAAAAAATGAATGAATTTTCTCCATGCTTACATTCATGAAAAATAAGTTGCGCAACAAGTTTGGTCTGCATTTGGACACATGTGTCTAAATGTTTCCACAAAAGTTTTATATACAAAAAAAATTCCCTTATCATGAAGCTATTACAGCTTGAAAGGATTAGAAAGTCCGAATTGGTGTTGCTTCTTAGTAGGTTTTTTTCTTTTCACAACACAAAATTCAAATGTTTTTATTTCCGTGATTTGGACAAGTTTGGTGATTATGCTAGTGATTGAGCTTGGTTTCCTATAAGGTTATGAGGTTTATTGACATTTGGGTGTGGTGGGTCGGACTTTGAGTTGCATTGGGCAAAGTTTGATATGAGATTGGGGTTTAATTCCCCCTCAAAGTGTGTACAATTTGTGTTTAGTTTTTAGGTTTGCTTTTGCAACAATGTCACTTATGTCTTTGTTTCTCCTTCCTTTTCATCCCAAGATCCACATTTTGCATTGGCTTTTTTGGTGGGTGCTAGTTAGACTTATTTAAAAAATTAATGGGTGCCACTTTAACTTTTTTTGTTAAAAAAAATGAATAGCCACTTTGGGCTATCTTGAAAAATCCATGTTGGCCAAAAGTTGAATAAACAAATGTCCAAGAAGCCAATTAACCTTTCAGCCATATTACATAAGATGCCAATTAAGCATATTCAAGGGTAATCATGTTACCACTCATGCACATTTTATAATAAAAAACCATGCCCTAAATATCAAAGCCATACTTGAAACATAAATACAAAAATGTTATTTGCAATTATTAAACACATTTGTATTATTGGTCAAAATTTCTTAAATAAGTTCACCTCAAGTTGAAATGATCATATTGTACTACCAAATTCCAATTAATTACTAAAATGACTAAATATACCCATTACCAAACAAAATTATATGAACATTCATCAAACATATCTAGATAATTTTCTTATTTATCTAGATTTTTAATAGTGCATTACCCATGTTTCCTCAAGATTTTCAAAACCTCCAAACAAAATAATCAATTATCAAACATTCAATAATAAACAGTTTGTTGCACAATTAATAACAATGAAAAAAAAAATCATTATGTCTACATTGTATTAGAAGGTCATTCAATTACTAACCTCCATTTAGTTATGAACATGTTTATCATATGTTATTTTCAAAAATGTCTACCAAACAAGAAATTAAGTACCCAACAAAACAAAATAATGTGTGTTAAAAATGTATTCATCTCAACAAAGATAAGCACCAATGATGGGTGTCAAACATATGCTTATTGTAATGAAGATTAACATTAACAAAAAAAATTAAAATCATCATTGATTGTTACGTGTACATGTGATTGGCCTTGAATGTTTGTTCATGAAATCAATGTTGGTTTAAACAACTTCACAAAAGTCATTTTTGGATCAACAATGATTTTTTGGAATGTTTATTTGCATTTTATCTCACATTTTGTTTGGTTTCTCAACTTTCACATAACTTTTCACAATTTTTGACATAAACATCACAATAACCAATAAAATAAGTAGTTGATGTGCAAAATGAACATCAAAGTTAAATGAAAGATGATCCTTTCATTGGTTCCTTCCAAATCAATGTTGATTTCAGAATAAACAATGATTTCAAAGACATAAGCAAAGATTTGACACTTATCACTAGTAGAAAAATTGTCTTTTGCAACTTGTCTTATGTAACTAAAAAATCTCGCATGCAACTATTTTGGAGTTGCATGCAACATGTGCAATTGCATGCGAGATTTTTTAGTTGCATAAGACAAGTTGCAAAAGACAATTTTTCTACTAGTGCATGAATGAAACAAATGAAAATCAACATTAGGTAATTACTAAATATACATGTGGTTGGACTAAAACATTTGCTAATTAAATCAATGTTGATTTAAAAAACAATTTCCATGAACTCAATTTTTTTATAGCACTAATCTTTTGGACCATTTCCTTTGCACTTTACCACACATTTTGCTTGATATCTCAACTTTCACATGTGTTAATTTATTTTTTATAAATCACTATTCACATAAACCTCCATTACATAGGAAAAAACACAATGACAAACCATCTCAAACCATTTTGGTGGCATAGTAATGAACAATGATGAAGCATCATTCATACCAATTTTGCAAAAAATCTTGCCTAAACCCATTGTGTCTCATGAGTTCTTTTTTCACATGCATTACATTTTACTTTGTATCCACAAAATTAGGATTCATATGGGGAAACAATTTCAACTTGTATTTGATATCTGCTTATGAAAAAACTTGTGAAATAATTTGATATAAAAGGAATTTACTAAAACTTTATAACACAAAAAATGTGTTGTATACCATCTAACAAATTTGTCTTTGAAAAAAAAAAACATTTGATGAATGTCTTTAATTACAAAAAAATTAATTAGACTTCAATTGAAGTTCTTTTTCTTTTTCTTTATGTAAAGAAGGCCATTCCTCAAGTAGTTTGAATTCTCAAAAGTATAGTGTTATAAGCAATTTTGGTGGTGAAGGTTGTAAATGGGTTTTTAGAAATGAATGTTTTCCATACATTGGAAATGTCTACAAATCAATTTTTCACTTCAATTCACTTGAATTTGATTAGAACATTAATTTAACAAATTCAAGCTAAATCAATTAAACTATTTCATTTTTCTTTTGTTCACAAAAACCTTATGAAATTGTTTGGTGTAATCTTCGAAATTGTATGTTTTCAGTATCTTTAAAATATGTTTCAAGCTATCATTTTATTAAATAAAAAGAAAAGGAACAAAGCATAGGAAAGACCCACAAACATATAATAATATATTATAATAAGCTTTTGACCTAGATGGGTTAGGTGGCATCAATGGTAGCCAATAATTAAAATTGTTTACATAAAGTTGAGTGTATGAGAAATGATATGAAGACACATTGGGACATCCTATTGAACTAGTGATTTTTTATAAAAAATAATTACTCATAGTTCAAAAATGAAAACAAGAAATAATCAAATGGGTCAACAATTAATTTTGGTGTGATAGAAGCATAGGTTGTGCAACCTATTGTGTAATACCGTAGGACCAATAATGTGGTGAAAATATAAGAAAATCAAAAAATCATGACATGGAATAAGCACATGAAAAAACAATTATTTTTTCCAAAATACAAGTGTAAGGCTTTGTAAGGCTCCTTAATGTTGTTGAAGATGGAAATAAATTTCATTCGAAAGAAAGTTTTAACATTATGTTCATACTTCAAATGAATTGACCTTTTCCTATTAGAAAAGGTTTTTTTAATCCTTTTTTTGTAGGTGATTATATGGATGATGTTGATGTTGAACATGTGTTATTTGGAAATTACCCTACAATGAATGAGTATGATAATTGTCATGACTATGGGGTTCAAAGGTAGAAAAATTAAATGGTGTTGTAAGTTATGAAGATGGATCATGTGATTAAGATTTCCAAAACAATCCCATGTATTTTACACAAGGTGCAACTCCTATTACCTGACCAACAATTTTCATGATGTGTAATGCACACAAATGTACAATTTTGAACAATGGTCAAACAAGAAACTAAAAAATAAATTTTGTTGTAATAATGTGCAAAAAGATTCTCCCAATGATGATGGTCATAATGGAAGTTGAAGAAGCCCATGTCATTTGTGGAAAATCTAATTGTTATTGGTGAATATAATTGCATTGTGGCAAAAAAGAGGTTTAAACTTCGGAATGCATGGCAATAACAATAATTGGGGATTACAAAACAAAAAACTTGACCTACAATTGTCAAATTGTTCTACAAATGAAAAAGGTAAAAACTCACAACCTACAACTCCAATTGGCCATGCAATTAATCGTGCATCTCTTTCGAATTAAACAAATATGACATAATGAATTCATGAAAAAATACAAGGAATAAGTTTTTTCCACATTACTAAACATGATGCTTGAAGTCCCCAACACCCATAACCACTCTAGACCACACCATTATTGGTTGACTGACTAATGAAATTGAGGCTTCGCAAAATTTACTATTTCATCACCTCCTTCCCACATCAAAACACATGATACAACTTGAAGCATTTCACAAACCTTAATTCATGAACATGTCTAAGCACCAAAGTGATGAAACCTACCATAACATTCTCAAGGAACAAAATGATTACATGTATGAACACTACGCTAAAAATGTCATTACATAACTAATCCTATATGAGTACAAGTGGCATAAGCAACTAAAAATGACATTAACAACGGGTCCAAGTCAACTACAAATGGCATAAGTGACTAATCATAAAATGACATTTCTGACATAGTGGAGTGTAGTGTTGAAATATTTGAACGCCTCCTCAATTATATAGGTGTTCAACATGAACAAAAAATTAAGGTAACCCTAGCTCCCCATGCAACATGTATTACATAGTGTCAGATTATGGGAAAAAATTTATAGGTTGATTAATGTTAGAAATTGATTGCATGATGAATTAGGAAGTGATTTCAATAATAGGACAAGGACAAATCCAAAGCTTTGATTGAAAATCAACACAATAATATGGATTGAAGATCAAGCGATAAAATTCACATTATAAAGGACCATAAGGCACAACCTTCGAGGACTTGAACCGAGGTGGCCAAAATCCTCGATAAAAGACCTGAATTGAGATTCTCAGTACTCAGTCCAGACCTCGAGACGGACTTGAAATGAGGTTCCCAGAAAGAAAACCCGTTAGTGAGGACTTGAAACGAGGTCTTCATAGAGAAAACCCGTTGTTCGGGGGGCCAGGCGAGATGCCACGGGTGGTTGAAGTGGCGTAGCCATGGGTTGCCCTCACTCGTAAACAAAAACGTAACATCCAACAACATGATGATAACCATTAACAACACCATTCACTTAGTTGTTTTAGCTTTGGAGGTGAACCAAATATTCCACAACATGCACATTTTTGCATAAAGCTTGGAGGTCAATGAAATCCATCATAACCTTTACATAAATAATAAATTGAAAATACACCAGGGCTCATACTTGAATTAATGAATTAATGTAATACTTGCACCTTTCTCCCCATCCATTGCCCCTTCTCAATATTTATACATAGAGTCTTGATCCACCCAAAGTGAAACAAATGGATCAAAAACAAAATGAAACAAACATTTCGTGTAAATTTTAAAACATACACAAGTAGCAACAATGTTTTCCTCCTTTATGCAAAGATGACTCTTGATGGAAGCTTGGAGTAGTAATAGGTGGTTTTTTTGGTCGCTTTGTTAATTCCATTTTTGGCAAATCTAATTTAATGAAATTGGGTTCAAAAATTTTAATATTCTTTCAAAGTAGTGAATCCCAAATAGAACCTTGCATTCTTCATAGCCAAGAAGTTTTGAACCCATTGTTAAAGAAGGATTTATTGCGAAATTCAACCCCTTAGATATTGTTTTGCAACATCTGATTCCCCCATCCCGGACCATCTACAATTAAAATGGCTCCTAAATATGCATGATGTTGGCTTTTATTTTGACCTATATCCCATAATCATACTCATGGTGGATTTGATCAAAAAATATAATTGTTATAACATATAATTTGTATACTTTTTGGCCAAAAAATTGCACAAAAAAATTTGTTTTGCATGACAATAAAATCCGATCCTCCTAAAAATGCAAGTAAGGGTTTCTCATTAATGATGCCATAAGGGACCCCATTTTTTTTATAAGGGACATTAATTTCTTACTAAGGATTTAAAGAATTGGGATGGTGTCAAACCCCAAAACCTCATCATTCATTCCGCGACAGAATCGGCCTCTAAGACTCGTAATGTAATGGAATAGTCTGAAACCTTACTTCAGGGGGAATCAGATCATCGAACCCTAAAAACCTCGCCGTTCATTCCAAGACAGAATCGGCCTCTACGACTCGTAATGTACTGGAATCGTGTCAAACCCTAATTCAGAGGGTGGGGCATACGTTTCATCAAACCCTAAAACCTCGCAGAAGAATGTCTGAAGATGAAATGTGCTGAAGGAAGTTGCATGAAGGATTGGTGATGTTTCTGATTTTCATTAGGAAAGTCTGCTGTTGGAGGATTTGTGGAAGCGCACAATTTGGAGGTATTCGAGTTTCTTGGCAAAATCTTCAACGAGCGATTTTTTTTGGCACAAGAACAATTTCGGGAGGAGTTGATGATGATGAAGTTCTGTTCTTCAGTGGTTGTCTGTTCTAAAGCTATTGATAAATCGCATTTGCCGCAGATGCATTTGTTCACCACTTTTCCTTGCGAGCCTATTACCATTTTCCTTGTGAGATTAGTTTTGTCGATACACATGTCAATGCTCGTGAAAGCGGAATAATAGCTTGTCAGGCTTGTTCACATTTGCAATCTGATTCAAAGAATGTACAATGTCCAGGGAATCACCTCAATCTCAAAACTAATTCATGATGAGATGATTTTGGGTGAAGTGGATCAGGTACGAAACAACAAAGGAGGATTAGTGTTGCTGCAATAGAAACTTGGAGTTTGAGAAAGAAGACTTGATGTTTCTATCCTTAGACTCTTCACAAGAAAGGCAAGAAAACTCAAATTTAAAAGCTCCATCTCCTTCAGTTGCTCAAATTGGAGGCAATTCTAGTTGTGTCCTGCAAATGTTCCATGATGCCATTCATTCACGAGGAAGAGAAAAAATGATGAAGAGAAAAAGGAATGTCTTGCCACACTCTGCCAACAAGCATGATTTCTGCTGTAATCTGTTATTGATCCCCTCCAGGTCTCTTGAACCTGCTTTCCAAAGTAAATCTTGTCTTCCTTGTGGACCTGCCTTTTCCCGCATATATCTGCAGCTCCTTCTTCTTAGCATCTGAAGGAGATCTCATACCTGCAGGTCTGGAGTACAACTGCTCGAGTGTGCAACGCACACAAAGTAAAGATCTCATACCTGCAGGTCTGGAATATGATTTTTCTCATTTATGCAATGCACACTGATTGGATCGACAAAATGGGTTGACAATAACTGTTTGCATTCAAAGCTTGACAGCATTGACAGATGGCTCCTACACTATGAAATTGGTTTACCAAATCTCTCAGTTGCAGCAGCATAAAACCTGATTGTGCTCATACCTGGAGGATGAGCATGTGGTATCCATCAGTTGTGTCCACCATCACCGTTCTCTGTTTGGGATTTCAAGCTTTTTTGTGGCTGTGCTGTTACATTCATTCTTCATGTTCTACTCTTGCACGATATGACAGTTCGCATATATCAAATTCTTTATGTGACTTCGAATTTAGCAGCCAGTAATTCAGTTTTGCGCGAGTCAAATTCTTGTCAGTCTGGTTTCCCCTTCTACCTATATGCAATCAAGTGTGAAGTTCACATCTGAAGTCATGAACAACAATTTTCTGTCTCTCAGAATTTGGCCCTCTCTTAAAAATCTTGATCATAAAACAATATTTCCAGTCCAAAACGGATTGTGCACCACATGTTGTGTGACCATCTTGTCATCTGAAGTCATGAACATCATTTTCCCTCTCAGAGATTAGTAAGAAATATACTTCACATCAAGTTCATCAAAAGAAGCTGACAAGCAACAGAGTTGCACATCAAGTTCATCAAGAGACAGCCCACAATCAACAGAGTTGCAATTTACAACTTTCTTCTATCTCTGGTTTCTCTCTATTTGAGAAACAAAAACCATGTGAGAGACTAGAGAGAAAAACCTGTCTTCTCACCCGAGAATTCAGAAAAGTTCATACTCACAATTAAGACAACCAAAACAAGATTAAATCACTCAGAAAAACTTTCCAGATGAGTGAGAGAAAAGAGCATACTTTTCACCCTATTCACCAAGAGACAGTGAGAAACAAAATCCTTGTAAGAGGCAGGACCAAAACCCATAATTCTAACCCAATCCACCAAGAAACAGGAGGTAATGTTGGCACAATACAAGGCAAAAACATAGCAAATGCCATTGAATGCCCCAGCAGACACAAAACAGGGCCACTGTACCCTCATTTTAAACCCCATTTCATCAGCATAAAAGAAACCAAGGAAGATTTTTCTCTTTGTCTCTGGGCAAGCTCCTACACTCAGTAGATTTATCACTTCACTGCCAGGAATATGTCAAATTAGAGCATATGAACAAAAATAAAATTTGTCTGTCTGGAAAATTGCATCAAGACTATTTGGAGCCCTTCACAAAATACCCATTGAAAAAACTTCTCCCAAAAATACAGAACATTGGCAATACAGTCAGCTCCAATTCAACGATAGGTTGCACAAAAGCTGCTGAAACTCTCTCGTGGGATGCAGTAAGGAAATAAATATGTGGAACCATCTGCAATTACCAAAACCTCAGGGGGGAAGAAATAATGCTATCTGTAGAGACCTTTGTCCATGAAGGCAAACTATTTTCATTCTAAAGTCATGCACAAGACTCCAGAGTAACACACTCAATTCCTCCTTCAAGTACAGACGTGTCTGCAATAGTGAGAAAAATATATGCATACTTCTCACAGTCTCTCAGAGAGTTTTCTGTATGGTATTTTAGGTTCTTTTTCAGTGCAGTTGGAGCTGGGTCTCTCAGTATTGCCATGCCTTTCTCCCTGTTGATGCTGTTCTTGTCTAATTTTCTGTTGGTAGTAGTTTTCAAGTGTTGTTCAAGTTTGCCTCACCTCTGGCAATGGCTTCGGGAGTTGAACCCTGGCCGCATGGGTGGGTACAGCTCGCCCACTCCTGTGTTGCAAGCGTTGGTGCAATATTTCAGTCATGTGCTCTGCAAAATCAGGATCCCATCGGCTGATGAGGGCTGGATCCTCAGCATAACAGACATAGATTGATGTCACTGTGCTCTCCACCACCACTAGAGTTAGACCCACCTGTAAAACCCACAAATGTTCAGCAATGTTTACTCTTAACACATGTATATTAAGGTGAAAAAATCTTTCAAAATAGCCTGAAATGTTCGAAATCCAAGAACTAGGCCTGCCTTAGAGCAAGAAAGCCAACTTCAAGATTTTTCTGATCACCATATGCACCATTCTCAAAAAATTTAAGAGTGCTGGTACCCATATCTTTGAGCAGAGGTAAGCTAGTAGGGAGAGAACATTAGAGTTAAGAGCAAGTACCCTGCAAAGACTCAACAAAACAGCTCAGTAGAGTGAAGGTGAACATACCAGTATCATGCCCATGAGCATGGAGGTTGCACCCACCACAACTACACGATCTCTACGGGCAAACCATACCCAGATACCTACACAGGTACCTGTGATCAAGCCTCCCAGCACAATCCCCATGAGCAATACTGCCCCTGACAGATCATATGCTATCAATGCCTCCACTCCAGTCAACTGGAAAAGCTCCCATGCATCACGTGCAGCATGGTTGTAGCCTTTGCCATATGCTGCCACCTACAACAACACCCACCAAAACCACACCAGAATTTAAGGTATAGTGCTTACTGAGTAGCTTTGGAGTTTGGGTGTTTGATGGCTTCATATAGTCAAAGTACAAGGCAAAGCCCAGGAAGACAAGCTCTCCTTCCTCTACAATGAAAAGTTGTTAGACACCCTTAACAACCCTGAACTTAGGGATTGGCAGGTTTGGAGGTTTTAACAGAACTTATTGTTCAGATGAAGTCATTGCAATCTTTGGAAGTCGCTAAGGGAAGCATAGGTACAGGGCATGCCAGAATTTAATTGATGGCCCTCCATCTCAACAAGGAGAATTTGATACTCTACAAGAAACAGAATGGTATGAACAAACCTGTACATAAGCGTACTTGTTGAAAAACCGTACAAGTGTCTCTACCATGTTGAACAAAAAGTCCACACAACATAACAAGCACTCGTTTTTGCCAATCTGTGATCTCAAACCCCGTATCTGTGGCATTAACCAATTTATACAAGTCAATTACTGCTCCAGGAACTGAAGACACACTAAATTCTGTGACACAATTGAAACAATATCTACCTAGCACTACTGTTTGATTCAACCCACATAATAGTGAATGTTCCACTCATTGTGCCAGTTTGAAGTGATTTCCTGATCAAACACAATAAGACTCATATCTTCCAAAGGGCTCATGGATACTGGAGAACTGAGAGGTTGAGGCACTCTGCATCCTGCTCTCATTTAGCCTGTTTCCCCAGCATTTTGTGTCTGGTGAAAGGTGACAATGTCTAAGTACAATGAAATAGCTGAAGAGTAACACTCAGAATGTTATGACCCAGTTCAACCCAAAACTTGTTTTCATAGGATAAACTGGATCTGGGCAGCTCTTCACCACATCATTTGTTGATACTAGTGTGTACTTCTCCACAATTTAAAAAAAAGTCCTAAATTCCTAATCAAATGCACAGAAAGCAGCACATACCGCCCAGCGGAGAGTTCGAATAGCAGCAGTAAAAAGGGACCCGTAGCAAATGCTTCCCAAGGAAGTTGTCACAGCATGTCGGAGAGTCCTAAGCAAGGGATGGCGAGGCATGGGAGGAGCTCCAGGAGCTCCTTGTCTGAGCACAAGGGTCACAAGCCCTGCAACTACTACGTGCAATGTGTTGCAAACAATTGCCCCAGTCCAAAACAGGCTGACTGATAACACCTGCCAGTTTCCTCTTGTTACTAAAAATTGTTTCTGAAAAGCAACCCTGAGAATAACAATCTAGATTGGTCTTGTGCTTTAGATCTACAACTCATCAAAGTCCAGTAATATAATGACCCAACAACACATATTTGACAACAAAAAGCATTCCAGCTGAGAATACTACCATCTTAATGGTCATTGCAAGAACCTCAAGTTAGAAGGTGATTTTTTCAACATTCAACAAGGATGTTTCTGGGTACAGAAATGTTGCGATCACACTGACATTACATGCTGCACACATAGAATGGATGCTACAAGTCCAAGCATGGAGGAACTTGCAACATTGGTGTCTAAGATGGAACTCTCTACCATAGGTGTGCAGTATGCAAGCTTGTATGGGTAAGTGGATTTAAAGCCTCTTTCCTCATGCTACCATCTGATATGTGACACATTTACTTACCACAAGAACCCACCAATGTAAACCATCATTCTTCTCCATACCCGAAGCTACCACACCAGACACACCAAATGTCCAGATTACCATCCACATGAGCATCACAGCCAAAAATCCATATGACACACGAATTGCCGATGGCATTGCCCAAACCAAACCCACTGACTTGCGCAACACCAGCATTGTAAATGGGAGCCTGCCAGTACCCACTTAATGTTAGTGCAAAATACCAGTTAGCATACATACATGCTTAAACTTGCACAGCAACAGTTGGAACCTATTGAGAACTTGATGGTCACCCATCCACAAGTTGAGCAATGTAGTAGAGAAGCAGAAATGAAAATGCATATGGAAAAGGTCCAAACCTGTCCATGACTGACATGGAGTACAAAAACTGCACAAATGCTCCCACAGCAAAAACAATGCCCCAGAAGATTTGGATGTGCCAGAAACAAAATACAGCGATCACAGCAAGATATGTGGTAACGCTGTGAACTACAATTTTGACCATTTGATCGGCACGTAGGCATAAAAGTGATAGCCAAAGCCATGCCAACACAGACCCAATTGCAGCTGCTGTTGCATACATTGGCCAATAAAACTCTGTCTTGTCATTCCCTGATGAGGAGAGCCTGTCCAATTTCTTGAACCTGTTCAATCCCCTGACAAAACATATCCAGAGTTTACAGGATATAAGGAAGGTCAAAGTTGCAGGATTGTGAATCTAAGTTTATGCCTTGAATGAGAGGAAAGCTTAAACTTCCATCTCCAAACTGCCTGACAATAATCTTTCTCATAGTGGCAAGAAGCATGACTTTACGACATAACTGCATGCAGATTGTACACATAGTGTAGTTGGCATGATACTGCTGTGTGTTTGCTTGATTGATAATAGGCAGGGCTGACCCTCTTCATTTACTCAACTCAATGGGTCTTACAAAAAGCATCTTTTGAGGTTGATTTGCATTAATCCACAATCTAGGTCTACAATTTGGCAAAAGTTATCACATACCTAAATCTGTCCATGCCGAGAATTGCAAGACATAATCCAAGGCCAAGCAAGTGAAGAACAAAGACGGCCAACCAGAAGATGTCTCGCCACTTTCGAGAAGGTTCTGGGGTTCGGGCAAGTGGAGGGGGTGTGCTGCTGCCCTCCCCCGAGTCAATGCTCTGAAACTCCTGCTCCAAGACCAAAACATAGTTGTGAACCCCCAACAACAAACAACAAAATCAGCACCTCTGAAACACCTGGTGTGTAATATGGAAATATAGTCCATTCAAACCCAATTAGAAGTTGCATTCACTTTTAATACATGATGGCTGAGACAATTGCTCTGTTGCTGAAGAAGTATGACAACCACACTGTTTCAAGACTTTCTGGACAAAACAAAAATGACAAGAAATGGACAATTCCAAGATGTGCAGATTTGTGCTAATGTGGTTGTTCCTTGCATCAAAATCTTGTCATTCCTTCAAAGCATTCAAAATTCATTTCTTCCTACAGAATGCTGGCCAATTGTGACCAGAGAGCCATGATTTCTCGCAAGCACAAAAGCACACACAATTGGGTACACACCCCTGACAAAAAAATGAGAGAATAATCAGGAGCTGAAAACCCAAAAACCCTTGTGGCACTTTGTTCAAATGGGTTACAGGCGCTGGTGGTAAAACCCTAGCTCTGCTTTCATAAGAATACAAGAGAAATACATCATTGAGAATGTTTACTTTGCATTGGCAACAAAGGAAAGAAGAATAGTATGGCTTCCATTCCAAGACCCTAAACCGCAAGTTTGGGAGTATCAACAGAAGATGAGATTGACAACTGACAAGCATGACAGGTGAAAGCAAACGCTTGACAGATTGAGCTAAAACCTCTCTACTCCAATGCCTGAATTGAGATGAAAAGCTAAGATAAAAAGCTTTCCTCCTTGGGGTACTAGAATAAAACCTTTTATTGCAAACCACATGTGCTAACCTTGCTAAGTTTATGGCTGGAAGAAAGAACAACCCAAAAACACACATCTCTTCCATGTCTACATCAGAAGGAGCCTGCAAAGAAGAATGGGGCAGAAGCATGGGAAGCATATGGGGAAGCATGGGACGCATGTATGTTTTTATCTGAGAACTCTGGAAGTTCAATCCGAACACATCCTGAGACACTTTCCTGACGAATCCCAGCAAAAATTTCGAATGCCTTGCGAGCGAACGACCCACTTGCCTGATCAGCGCTGGTGATGGAATGGAAGGAGCCATGCTCAGCAGCAACAGCAGCATCTTCCAGGCGATCACGAGCACGGGGAGGCGCCGCAATCAACTCCCCTGTAGACGGATTCTGCATATCAATCTCTCCCTCTCAACTCATATCCCCTCCTCCCTTCAGAGCTTTGGCTTTACTGTCTCCCCCTCATCCGCCCACACCTCGCTCTCTTGTTTTCTCTCTTCCTTGCTTCCCCCCCCCCTCCTCCTCCTCCTCTTCCTGCTTTCTCTATGTACATACGCTATCGCTCACACAAACAGTAGACCAACACCTGTGTTGTTGTTGTTGTTGTTGTTGTTCAGGTTTCTTCGTTGAGCTTCTAACTCAGAGCACAAACAAAGCACCGAAGAAGAAGCGAAGTTTCTGCAGGAAAAAGCAGCTGCTGTTGGAGACTGGCGATGGAGCGAAACAAGAAGACGAAGAGGAGAAGAACAAACGAAGAAGAAGAAGAAGGAGCCAGCAACAGCAGTAGCAGCAGGTGGCTGCTTCCACCTCAATTGCGGATTTCTCTGGCGATGACATCAACAACAACAAATGCAGGAAGCTGCCGGGTCAACACCGCATCATCAGGAAAAGCATAAGAAGAGTAGGTAATAAACTTTTTCCCTCTGTGCTAGAGACCATGATGCCTCCTCGCGTCTTCTTCTTCTTCTTCCACTAGACTCTTTTTTTTTCCCTGCTTTCCTTTTTTTTCCCAAAGCGTGGGAATCTTCTGATCGCCCTCCGAGTCCCTTCGAGCGCATTTGCTGCTGCAACAACGGTGGTGGAGCCCGTTAGAATGAAGGTGCTGAACAGCAGGGACGTTGTAGGAGACGGAGGGACGCGCGCGCTCTGTGAGGCATAATCTTCTGGAGGGAGATGCGCAAAGTCGTCCGATGATCTTTATTTGTTATTCGCGGTGGGGTCCAGACTCTTCCTCCTCGTCTTCTGACAGCTGCCATGCAGTACTTTTCACTGTTTTAGATTCTCCCACGGAAAACGAAAAGCGCAGATCGTGGACTTCTTGACGACGACGACAACAGAAGAAGGAGGCGAGAGCGAGACGAATGACTGTGCACATTTCCAATAATAGGGAGAAGAAGAAGAAGAAGAAGGTGATTATGAAGAAGACGAATGTTGTCGGTCTTGGATTTTGCTGCTCTTCGGAAGGTAGTGGATCATGATGCACAACACATTATTCGCGGCACAGCAGTGATTATGATGATAATGATGATGATTCTTGGATGCTCGTTCTGTAAAGTCTTATCTTTAGGATCTTGCGGAGTTTCCTTGAGAGCTGCTTCATGTCAGACTCTTATTGCAGATCTCGAGTTTGCTGTGCCAGAGACTTCTGGTCACAAACAGAGGTACCCGCACAAGAGTTTGATCGTATACAAAAGCGCCATCAGAAGCAAACGCATTCTGGACGAGAGTAATGCCAGCAGTTTGCTGCTTGCATATATTTGTGCAGCACTTTGCGCCTTGCATGAGGAGGTAAGTTTTGCTGCTGCCAAAGTTTGATTGACGACCTACAACTCTGCTTAGCAAATCGCAACACTTTTTTTTCTGTTTGCAATGATCGAAGTTCAGTACCAGAAGCAGATCAAAGTCGAGATGATCCTCAAAAGCTCATGATGTTCTCCTTGTTGTTTTCAAGGTGACTGAAACATGTGTGTGTCACTGGAGCCACTGTTCAAATGGCTCCTTGGTTTTTTCTATGGTTATTAGGGTTTCGGTCTTGTCGTTTTTCCCATTCACTCACTTGTTGGAATCGGGAAAGAGAATGGGTTGCAAGAAGGCAGTCAATGGGTGTATTTTTTCTGGCTATATCACTCTTTCATTCCTATGGAATTACTGCTTTTTGCTGCACTGGGGTTCTCTTTTTTGCTTCATGCTGTGTGTTGCTACTGCCTTGAAGATTAGTGATTTTTGCTGTCAGTGCTCCATGAAGTATCGCTCTCTCTGACATCTCATTCATGTCACCTGACTGTGAATTTTGACCACAAAACAGTGCCCAAGTCAATACCAGCAAGTATTTGTTCACCAGGTTGAAAGTCATGCGGTCTCTGGGATAGTGCTTCTGGTTTCCATGTTTTATATTCCTGTAATGTCATTTTATGTACAATGCTTATCTATGCCAACAAATTTGTGTAGTGCTTCTGAGTTTACACAAGCCTGGAGGCAAAATGCACATGATTAGGTTTTGAACCTTGCACATGATTTCTAATTGAGTGATTGCTTTGATCTGTAGGTGCTGGCAAATAGCTGTGGATGTGAAGTGAAATTAGTACATGGCCAGAAAGAACCTGGCAGCAGCAAACTGCAACCCATATTATGTTCCCTGGTGAAGCCTCCGTCAAGATATCTGCATCTCTGATGCAACCTCCATCAAGAAGACTGTGCAATGCAAACAAAAAGTAGGATTTGGATTCAGGTTCAATTCTTTTTCATATGATTGGTATTTGTGCACCTATGTAGGTAGCCTAGCTTCTATGGCATATGGTATTTGCCCTTTGAGTATAACATTTCTGCTATATACAAAGTTTGTGTAGGGTAAAGCCCCAGGTGGGGTTTTACCCAAATAAGGGACCCCTGAGGTGGGAACTGAGGGTGTGTCCTGTGTTTCGGTAAAGCCCTGGTTGGTGGGCTTTACCTGGTGGAAAGACCATGAGAATTTATTTTTTCCACTTTTTTCCCATGATACCTGCTGGGTATCATGGAAAAATGGTGAAAAAAAGAGGGTGGGCATTTCAAAAAATGTAATGCGTTACATTTTTCAAAACACCCTCCCCCTGCAGATGCAAAATAATGCTCTGTTAGGCTACCTGTAAATACACTACAAATTTTCTTGTAGGTCTTTACACAAATGTGAGCATCAGGATTGACAACCTGTAGAAGGTGCTATCTAACTGTCTGGGTGGCCAGCTTTAGTTTTGGCAGGCTTGTGCCACAAATTGTTTACAAGTGAAATGGTTCCTTATCATGTATGGAGAGTATTTGCTGGATGGGGGCATGCTATTTAGTTGTCAATTTGTAATAATTCTTCCCATTCTGTCTTTCTTTTCAGTGGACATTGGTCCAATTCCTGAAGTGGTGCTGGTCTTGCAGATGCAACTTTGGCTCTGCTACAGAAAGAGTTCATTCAATTCAAACCCAACTGAAACTCAAAAATTTATAATCTTTTTTCTCTCTATTGTTCTTGAAGAGTTGAATAGCAATTTTTTATTGGGGTTTTAAAAAGCTGATATGATGGTGCTGTTTTGCAGAAGCATCATTCGTATCAAGCCTGGGATCAAGCTCATTGGTGGTGATGAACACATAACAGTCTGTAATTTTGGTGTCAGACCATGTGAGGTTGGCCTCCTCCCAAATTGCACACTGTAGTTCTGAAGTGTTATAGATTTCAATTGTGCCGATTGGGTTATCTGTGGCATCTGGTAAGTGTGATTAGATTTGGCAATTGTAGATTCTCTTGAGAAAACCAACTTGTTGTGAATATAATGAGCCTTGTTTCCTTCTTGCTGTAGAGCTAATGATGGCAAAAATGTGGGTTTCAGATTGCATTTGGTCCAGTAAGAAAAACCCTAAGAAAAACATGCACTTGATTGGGAGATTCCAGGAACTTCTGAAATTTTCACTTTCTGAAATTGCAACATTTTGAAATTCAAGTTTATCAATTACAGTGTACAATCATTGAATACATAATGACAGATTAATATCAGTTCATGAATTTGATGGTTTGGTTTTTGAACCATCAGGAAAACCCTTTCCAACCAAATGTGGGTCAAATGTCTATCAAGTTTCTAAATGCTTTCCAATGTTTGACATTTTGTGTAGGTAATGATCAAAAAACTTCTCAGGTCTGTTCTGGAATGAAGGCCCCACGCAAGGCAGGAGATGAGCATGGGAGACAACATATATATGTAAAAAAATAGGTACATCATCATCATTATCCTTGATTGGCTTAAGTTTCATGTTTGTGGACCATTGCATGTAAGATTGATACAACATTGCAAATTAAATTTTCATGTTATTCAATGATAGTTTTGAATGAGCTTTTCAATGGGTACCATGGAATATCCTAGTTTAACATGTTTACATTAATTATGTGTAGGGTAATGCCTCAGGCCACAGGCATTACTGGAATAAGGGCCCGCATGAGACAGAGCCAAGGTGGGCCCAATTCCAGTTATACCTGCGGCTGAGGGCATTACACAACATAAAATTGACAATTTTAAATTTCCTTTTGCCATGATACTAGGCAGGTATCAGTAGAAAACAAAATAAAACCATGCATGGCATTTTGGTAAATGGAATGCTGGCAGGTGTGGGTGTTTCATTTTCTGAAATGCCTCCTAGTTTCTTACACTTTGTAAGCATCCAAATACACTAGGAATTTGGGTGGAGGTTTGTATGGGCATGGAAAATGATACTTTTTCTCATTCTTGTAACTTTTTCTCGTCTTTGTTAAGTATGATTTCAAAAATTAGTGGCCATTAGTGTCCATCTTCCTTTCTCTTTTTTGATGGTGATTTGCAAAGCTTTCAAATGCTAAAAATTTGAGGGTTGTTGATAATTAAAAACATGAACATGTAATTTTTCAAAAAGAAGGCATTGTCATTGTTCTTTGAAATGAATGTTATCGCATCTTTGTTAATTTTAACTTCAAAATTAATAATTGTTAAAAAGAAATTATCTCTTGGAGATTTGCGTTTGTTTTGGGCTAAATTTTCTTTCACATGTTTAATATTTTGAAACCCATAATGTTTGAAGACAACTGAAGTAGGGTTTTTGGTTCACTTGAAGTAATGTAACAAAAATTAATAGATTATTCATTTTTAATTTTTGCAAGTGTTGCTTTCAATTGATTTAAGTATTTTTCTTGAGTGCCACATGACAAGTTTTATGTTGTTGGGAGGAGTAGTTCACTTCAACATGTTTGCTTTTCATTTTTATGTCTAAATTTTTATGATATTAATATTCCCTTCATTTTACACCTTTTGATCAAAATGTTATATGATATTTGAAATAAGATTGTAGGCACTTAAAATCCAAATGAATTTCAATTACAAAGAATCTTTGCTATTGCTTATTAGTCTTTAAAAACATTATCACATTTCAACTTCATAATTCATAATTGAACAAGTTTGGTTAAACTTCAAAATCTTAAATCAATTTGAACACATGTTATTAAAGTATTTTTATGTAGACCTTGTGATTTGAATAATTTGAAAAAAGTTTGCACAACATTTAAAGTGGGCATTAGTGAGTTCATGATTATGATGACAATATTTATGTTATGCAATATGATTTCACAAAACTTGATTGTTAAAGATTAAAAAGAACTTAATGTTCAAATTGTATTACCATTTTAATTTGAAGTATTATAGCTCCTATGAAACATTATAATTGTTTACAATTAATTTCATAATAATTATCTTTAATAACATTTATTTCACTATGTTTTGATAAAACTATCTACAACATTTCAAATTGAAAACTTAATGTTATTAATATTTCATGTATTTGCAACATATAATATGTTATTACATATAAAAACAATTATCCACATGTAACATAATAAAAAATGTGATAAACATATTCATCTCTTTTTAATTTACTTGTTCATTGATGGATGGTGAATATGATGGTAGACATTATGAACTAAAAGAGAATGGTTAGAGGCCATGGTGCAAAAGGAAAACATTGGAAAGTAAAATTTTCAGGCACTTGGATGGCAATTCTTTGTAACTTTGGTTGTACACCCTATGTTCACATTATGTATAATGGTGGCACATCAACAAGAAGTGGTCACTTTCTCAATATGAAACCTATTGAAAAAATAATTTTGTTCAATATATGAGTTGCTTAGATGAACAAATGAAATCACACATGTTGTCTTTGCACATGGCCATGACGAAGAAACCAAAAATTAAGTGTTTTTAATTGTGACATGGATTGCATATGCAAAGACAATGCTTGAGGTTCAAATTGATTAAAAGATCGTTATAGATTCATGGGGGAGCAATGTGCCTACGTATTGACTAAGTAGATCCTTTAACTTGTCCAAAAAATCTTTTGTCTTATACAAAAATTTTCACAATTATAAAACATAATCTTGAATTCTTCCAACACTACCCCTATGACTCCCCTTATTACTTTTTAATATCATTGATATCAATTGTATTTGAATCTACAGCACCCAATAGTTTTCACACAAAATTGCACATCATGCTTTTGAAACATTACAAGGGGAAATGGTTTTAATGTAAGTCCAATTTAAACAGGTAATTCTTAATGCGTTTTTTTTATTCTCTCAAAATTAAATAGAATTATTTAGGAGTGACAAGTATGATGGCTTAAGAATAACAAGTTTTGGTTGTATAGATGAAAATATCTAGGATACATCAACAAGTTTTTTAATCAACTTGGTACTCAATTGATCATACTTGTATTCTTGAAAGGTTTTATCGGATAATTGCTACATTATCTCTAACTCGCCTTTCAACTTTTGAATTTGCACCTATAGCTCATGGGTGCGATTTTTCCAATTCCATGTTAACATTGTCAACTATTATCATTGTTGATTATAAGTATTCTCCAAACTTGCAAAAGTCTTCTCTTATTAAACACTAACAACCTTCATCATGCCATAATCTCTCATCAACTAGTTATGATCAATCTATAAAACTTTGAAATCATTATGGCCCTTGGATTGAACTTAGTTTAATTCGTTATATTTTCATTACAAGGTTTTAACCTTCCTAATTACCTTGTCAGTTTCAATGGTTTTAATAATCAAATGTTTATTCTATGTTTAATGTTTTGGATTTTTGTAGTTATTAATTCTTTGTCCCAATTTTGAAGTTTTTGTTGAACATTATCTAATTATAAATAATGGACCTATGTTTAGTTGTTTGTATCTTCAAGTAGGCTTTTAATATAATTATATCTACTTCTCAATCAATTAGACTATCTATTATGTATGGCTAGGTACGGGTAACCAAAGTTATTTGCTCAAATAAAAAGTAATTTACTTAAGGCTCCCATGTTATGCATAGGCTATAGAATATACCATTTAAATATTCACTAACCAGTAATAATACTAATAGTTCAAATTAACAAAAATTAATAACTTGTTTCAAAACTACATATTCCACAAACTGCAAATTATATTAACTACATGTATAATCACTTCAACATGTGTCACCAACTAAACTGTTACCATTTATAGAATCATCAAAGATTAATCAAAAAAAATTAATTAACACCTAATAGCCACCACTTCTAAAGCGTTATAATAAATATGGAATGGTGTATTCTTATACAATGATAGTAAACAAGAGAAAGGGGTGAGTTTTTCTTTCAAAACATCCAATCGATTTTAACATTCCTAGGTCCATTCAACTTTGATAACCTTTTTGGTGAAGTTGGTCAAACGTGTAGTATGGGTAGAATAATTTATCATTAAATTTCATACCGCCTAATGTGGCTTAGGACCTTTAAAATTTGTTTGAATATGGTTAAAGGTTATAGGTTTACAATAATTATCACTTTATCATGATCTAATTTTTTACCCTTCTTAAAACCAATATAACCCAAAAGAATGTTTTGAACTACTATCAAATATACCTTTTCTGATGTTAAAGAAATGCCAATCTCCTTACATCTTTAGAAACATGCCCAAAATATTTTTAAATGTTTTTAAAACATTTGTGTGCTAAAATCATCAATGAACACTTCCATTCACTTATAGAAAAGCTCATAAAAAACATGTTTAATGATTCTTTAAAAAAACATTGCTACATTGCATAGTCCAAACAACATCATAACATAAATAAATGTGTTCCATGGAAAAGTGAAAATCATTTAGTGTCAAATTTTAGGTGTCATGGACATTTCATTGTACCTTGAATAACCATCTATGAAATTATATAACTTTTATCTTACTATTTTAAACTTATTATTGAATTATAACATTTATAACCTACTCACTAGTTTGGGGTTCACAAATCGTTTTAGTTAAGCAAACCCACAACCCACTATGCGCTTTATAAAAAAATCAAAGGCCAATTCACTTACCCCAATCTGAAGGTCAAAATCTAAACCCCTTAATGTAAGGTTTTCAAAATATTAAGTTTGTAAAAGTGTAACAAAATGTTGCATTAATGTTAAACATAATATTCCTTTAGTTTAACCTTATGCAAATGAAAGAATTTACCAAATGCCAAAACATTTTAAAATTGTTTGTTTTGATGGTTATGCAAGGTATGACCATTAAAAGTTCAAAACTAAATAAGAAGAAAAGGCCATTTCCATAGACTCTTTAAAAGATTTGCCACATTTTTCTGAATTAAACAAAATAGCTAAACAACTAACAAAAAACATGAGAAATAATAATATGTTATCAACTATGGTTAAACCTGATGAAGATGATTACCAATTTGTACATGTGAATGAATTTTGAGGAGGCCATCCTCATTAAGGCAAGACTAACCCTATTAAGGTCCATAATCTCGTCGAGTTTTATGTTTTGTGACAAGATTTGTGTAAAGTTAATGTAGACATTTCATTTGGTCAATTTATTCAAATTGCACCATTTCTGAGAAGGACATGACAGGTGTTATAAATCATATAAAATTAAAGAATATTTCAATAGTAGTCATGGTTGCTTCATATAATAATGACCAAGATTTTAACAAAGATGAACATGAAGAAAATGATGTTTTTGGTTGTGAATTAATTGAAATTAAAATTGAAGTTATGGATAGGTGAAAACATGAATAAAGAACCAACAAAATAATTTCACATGTCATAATGGATGATGGCAATAATGTAAACATCGCGCCAAAATCAACCATGTTACATTTGGGATCATGTGTTATTGAACCATCACCATGGAAGGTGTAATTAATAGACCAAAGACCATTAAAACCACTAGGTTAAATTAAGGATTTTCGTATATGTGCTAAAGATGAAGATTATAAGATCACATTTTACATTTTGCATATGCATGATAAAGATGGCGATTGTTTCTTAATATGAAATGACCTTACGTTTTTTGGTCCACAAAATAATTGTAATATTGTCCCTATGTTACCCCATGGATAATTTAGGCCAAAGATCATTAACATGAAAATAAAGGTGCATTTAGCTTTAGGCATTGATGTGAACTTCACACAAACTAATTTATGCACAAATATAGACACTATCAAATGTATAAATCCAGTATTATATGGATATGAAGATGATGGATTCTTTATCCAATGATTGCTAAAGAACCTTTGTGAAGAAGGCAAGGTCACCATCCATTTTATTGAAACAATTGAATTGTTTGACTTGGATGATGGTTGCTTACATTTAGGCACCTTGGTCAATCACATTTCCATGGAAGATGTGTATGGCCTTGAAATAGATGGTACCCAAATAAGGATTTAAAACACCATCATGAAAAATGAGACTATATTATTATCACCATTACATTTTCAAAAACCATTAGATGGTCTCCAAGTAGATCCAAATATTCCCATCTACCTATTTATTCTAATTGATTGATATTATGACCATATTGATTTTACACATGTAATAGAAAATTATCCCAATCCATTATGAAAATGAAAAACCTATATATGTCAAGTTGAATTCGCATTTAAACAAGGAGGAGTTCAAGAAATATAAAGCCTTGGTCATGGAATATCGAAACATTTTTTTTTCATCTTATAAAAACCTAAAGAACATTTTGTCAAAAATAGTCCAACATACAATTCCATTGATCCATGGAACGAAACCAATTTGCAAGAATAATAAAAAGTTGAATTAGAAATTATAACTCAAAGCTAAAGGATGGTCATAATATAATTAAGCGTGACCATTGGTTATCATTGGCTTGTCTTTGATAGTCATCAAGAGGAAAATTCAATGGTATGATTTTATCAAGTTTCTTACATTGGTCCATATGATATTTTCAATAGTTTGAACACACCACCTAATTTTCTATCCAAACATTTTGAAAAATGTTTGATCCTAGAAATATGAAGTGATGACCAAATGAAAGTTTGGAAATGACTTGGTCTACTTAATGAACCTTGGCCTATATGGTTGTGTGTTCACTAACATGGATTAAAATGAAATTAGTTATTGTATCAAAACTGGGCAGAAATGAGCTGTGTGATTTTGTTATTTGTAATGGGTACACCATAAACTTAAAGCATGAACATTATATACATGATGTGTTGACACAAAATTTTGGTTTGATTCTTGACCAAACATGACATTTAGTTGTTAATCCCTGACATGGTCTTCATCATTTCATCTTTGAAACTATCATTTGTTCATTTTACTTGAACCTTGAACTCCAACTGATGAAAGGTGAAACCACCATTCGAATAAGCTCTTGAAGTTGAAACATGGCCAAAGGCATAGGTTACATTAATGGCACTTGTGAAACCATAACATGATGGTAATCCACTATTAAATAACGAAGGCTCATTTAGGGAATGATCAAAAGGTATGGATGGAGGGATAGGTTTTTCCACCTTTTGAAGCGTCCTAACATTTTCCTTGTTAATCAACTTTTAAAGTTGTAATGATTGTCGTTTCTAAGTTTTTAAGCTTCATATTTAATATGTTTTTTAAAAAAAGGGTGTTAAAAAAAGGATTTCAACTTTTGATAAAATTTGTGAAACTTTTTAAAGTTTGAGCATAGGCGATCAAGGTACCAATTGTCTTTTACAAAACTATATTTAACGTTTCTTTCGCATTTCCATCATCATGTACGAAAACTTCACCTAATAAATATGGATTGAGAAAGGCCTTTGCATTATGTAAGTAATCATCAACATCTTCCATCTTTGGTAAAATTGATTTTCAATCACATCTACAAGGTTTGATAATAATTCAAATGATGGATCTCGTAATAACATGTTGTTCTAAAGTTTTCAGGAGAAGTCACACCCTCCCCATGCAAGGTTGTTTACCATCGAATGGCTTCAATGACACTAAAATTGGTTCCATTATGTGCACAAAGTTAGCACAAGTATCCCAAAAGTCGTTTTTTTTTATGTTAGCATGAACAACTTTTGCTTTGATGAACAACTTTTGATGATGGGTGCCAAACAATGTGTTGACAAAGATTATCTAATTAGGATCGACAACAATTTGTTCAATGGCACGTCTCAACTTAAATAACCTCTCGACCATTAAAACATTAGTTGCAAATAATGTTTTAATGGGGTTTAAAGCATTAGGTTGGTCTCATAACAATGAAAAAATGTTAAGGGCACATGGTGTTGTCATATGAAAAAATAATAACTTTCGTATTTTTCATAATTCACTTCGCCCATGTTACTTTCCCCCAATCTTTTAATAACAAATTCAAATAATGATAACCATAACCTTGAAAACAAATATTTTAAAAATGACAAATTACAAGGTCAACCATTTCTCATGCTCATAGCATTGTTTGTATAAATTTGTACAATGTTATTAACTCTAATGGTTTCGATGTATCTAACCACTACATTACATATGTAATGAACATCTTTCTATTCCCTAATTGTTTCAATGGAACCTATGAATACATTATCATTTAAATAAACAAACATTATGCTCAACAATGGACGACCCAACCTTTAGAACAAATGGTTGTTCCATATTTGTGAATTGAATTTTACGTCTTCTTGGTTCCTTACTTGGACACATCAACTTTAGATTGTTTTGTCATGCCGGTACATGGCCTCATACATGATGGCAAGTTACGGGCATGCCCATGTGCGCTTTTAGAGTTAATGTACGGTCTTAGGTGATTGTACGTTATTAGGTACTCAGGGTTTTAGTTTGTCAACAACTATATAAAAGGCCAAGCCCTTCCTTTCTCTTTTTAGTTTTTCTAGAATTCCTTTGTCAGGAGAGTTTCCTCCATAATCATATAGGATTTCTAGATGTTCACAGCGGCCATTGCACGACCACTATTTACATACATTACATCTTTTTTCTTTGCAATTCAATTCATTCTTTCATTCAATTCTAGAAAAACTCTATTATTTGTTGCTTAATGTTGAAAGCGACAAATTTCTTTTGCCTTTGAATTCTTGAGTTTTTGCTCCTAGTGTTGCTACTACTCGAAGGAACTTGCATTATTACCGGAGGGAGCTTGCATTATTACATTCCTGCCAACTAACAAAGTTGGGATCCTTGATTAGGTTTCAAAGTTCCCCCTTTTTTTCTTTTTTTCTTTTTTTTTCTCTCTTTCTTTCACGAGCAGAAACGTGCCCTCTTGTGGTGGTTATCGAATAAAAAAATAAAAATTTAAGCGACGACACTCACCATCACTGCAAAGTAGCGTAACACCGCCTACCATTGTTGCAAAGCAACGTCATTGTTGCGATGCAAGTTGCAGCGCCGCAACGTCACAACACCATAATGTTGCAAGCTATAGCGCCGTAGCTGCATCGTTGTAGCATTGCAATTGCATCATGATAGCATAGTTCACAACGTCGTGAATTGTAGTGTTGCAACCGCATCGTTGTAACGTAGTTCGTAACGTTGTAGTGATGTGAACGGCAACGTCGCTATCGCAACAGTGGCGACCGACCTTAGTTCGTCCGACATTTGTCAAACTCTCATCAAACTTTCATTCGACATCCGTTCGATTTTCATTGGACTTTCATCCAACTTTCGTCCTACGCCCTGCCGTCCTACATCTTGATGTCCTACTGTTCTGTTGTCCTACCTTTTCATCCAAAGTCTGTTTGACTTCCATCCGACGTCTGTTTAACTTCCGTCCAACCTTTGTTCGACCTTCGTTGGAAGTTCGTTTGACCTCCGTGCGACATGTGTCTATCGTGGGTCATTCCCAAAAATGCACTGTATTTTTTAAATCGTACATTGTGTTAGAATTTTGCAGCTAGTGTTGTGTATTATCACAAAATTTTGGGGCATGGGACAACACCATGTCCTTGGATGATGAAAGCACTACCACTTAGCCAAAGCCTTAGTATAAGCTAAGAAGTAACACACAATCCTTTGACCCGATTTTTTTAAGCTCATGATCTTCACGATGGTACCATCAAGCATCTATAGCACCACCGTCATCTAGTACAACTCCTACCAGGAATTCAAGTTCAGGTTACATTACATCAACGGTACATCAAAATCCATTTGGAAGGGTTTATCAATGGGGTACACCTGCTATTACACCTGCTTTCACACCATCACCGTATATTCCGCTCCAAACCGTAACCTCTACACCCATATATTAGGAGAATTAACAAGTTTAACAGAAGGCCTGGTACCATTTCTTTGAGGGAGTTCAAGGCAACTTTCTCAACTGTGGTTTGTGAATTGGAGCTCAAGTATGGCGCTAATTACACCGAGGTGTTTGCATTCAAACAATTGGCCCGTTATGTGCACTATGAAGCATTGGATGTCTACAAGTAACATTCTGCAAGGATTTTGGGCGTCACCCAGATTTCCAATCCAGCTTATGCCATAGCCATCGCCACCGCCTCTCAAGTTACATTGCAAGCTATAATTGCACATCATGGGACTGTGCCCAATAATCCAGACCCGGTACCTACCTCAGTAAACCTTTCTCTTCAACAATTCATTGTTGCCACCGCAAACATTCCTCCCACCGCCGATGCGCCATCTTTTGTTAATCTAGTGGGGGAATTCTTCCAAGTTCTTGAGCTGGAATTTCCAGTCAAAAGTTTTGAAATTTTTTTGGTGCTTGCCACCTTTTCTTAGCAGAAGGATGAAACCCTCAAGATGCTCTACATGAGGCATTTCAAACTCAAAGAGGATACCCAGAGCATCATAGACTTGGAAGCTGCCCACTAGTATCTTCGTTCGTTGGAAGGTACTCTAACACTCCATGCGCATGTTTTGCAACGGGTTTTTGCAAAATTTGGAGTCTTGTACATTTTGTTAGATGTGTACAACATTTCCGAAAAGTTGGAACTGGCTCATGCACACTATGAAGCCAATACTATGAAACCTCCATCACGTTCAAGGCTTCAACCTACACTAGCTGCGCCAACTAAATTGTCACATTCTTCTTCAAGGGCTAAAGCCGTGCATTCGGCTACACCCATCCTACCTTCTTGCAACTATTATGGCAATCCTGCCCACAAAGCTAGTGAGTGCAACATTCCTTTCGAGGATTTCTTTTGTGATTATTGTGGGAAAGAGGGACATCAAAAAGCTATCTATTTTACTAAGTTCCTAGAATGGAAGCAACTTTGATTACCATAGTAAAATCTACCAGCATCTTCCATTGTCCCTTAACTAAAAGCTAAGGCACCTCAGCCTTCCATTCGGGCTTTGCCCACTAAGGATAATTCCAAAAAAAATGCTAAAAATAAGGAGCATAATGTTGATAAGAGGGAGGTGCTTCAAGCCCATGCAATTTAAGTTCAAACTCCACAAAATGAACTCGAATCATTGAAGGCCCAACTTGCTAATCTAAAAGGCAAGTCCTCCTAACCAATTAGTCATGCCTAACCTATACAAGGTTCAGGATCACGGGAAGGACCTCTTAGGTCGTTCTATGGCCTCCCACATGATGCCATGGTTGGGGGATATGTTTTTTTAACTACACACAATTCTAGTCTCACACCAGAATTTGCTACTTCTTTTTGCCCTTCCTATGTTGCGGCACATAAACCTAGCGTGGCACCCAAAGTTTCTGCCACTAGGCAAGTGATTCAAACTGATGGACTCGCATCTAGTTCAAGTCCTATGATCAGGGTTAGAAGAGTTCGAGCAGTCATGCCACAATCTTTTCGTCCTCTTAACACGAAAGAAGAACGCACCTTGTTAGCGAGAGGGGAGGAAACTACTACACCACAAGCTGTTAAGGCATCAAATTCCCATGTCCTAGGAGTACATGTACATCATGAAAACACACAATTTTTCATTAATCAGCTTATGGAATGTCAACTTCAAATGCATGAAGTGGTGTAAAAGCTTATGAGTACACCATTGTTTAGTTTTCAAGATTTAAAGTTAAGCACCAAGGACATAATTGCATATATCCTCTAGTACTGCAATTGGTGCTTAAGTTCAAATATATAATTGCATATATGTAAAGTTAAAAACCTATTCATATTTTATATTTAGGTGCCAAGGTCGTAAAAGACTACATATTTATTAATTTGCTTAGTTGATAGTTGAAATGGAATTAGGCAAGGAACAAGAGGCAAGTAATGGGGTTAGGCAACTTGTAAACACTATTAAATTCACCCATGGAACAATTGGGAAGGGTGTTGTTAATCTAATTGGGAAGTCAAATGTTCGAAAGGTTGTTATACCTCCATGAGTTGGGCAAGAGACGCGATCTAGTAGGGCAACCATGTAACCATTAAACGATGGTAAAGAAATACAACATTCCATGCACACATAAAATATGGGCACCATATTCGTTTTCAAGGTTGCAGTCATGTTGCCACCATTAGTGTTTTGGATTTTTGACTCAAACTAATTATGTTAATTGTATTTATGAAGGATTGGTATCATAAGGATGACAAAATGTAATTGTTGGATTATACAATGTTACATGAATGGTAGCAATCAAAAAGATTATACAACTTTTAAGAATTGATCACTATCATGGTAAACCAATTTCTATTAAATATTATTCAATTGGACTTGAAGAAGTGTTTGATGGTGAGGTGTACTTCTTTGTGACGAATGAAGTAAATGATCCATTTCAATTGCACATTATGGATAAGGACCACAACTTTGTGGGAATTTTAATACATTGCACTTATAAAATCTTTGTAAGATCATTGTATTTTTTGCTCAAACATCATTATGCATGTAATGGCATTTTTTGGACATTCAAGTTACATGGAATATGTGGACTACTTGTCTTTCCTAAATTAGAAGCTTGTTTAATCATGTTACTACCCACATTCAAAAAAAATTCACAAGTTAAAAGTTACATTTACATTTTTAAAAAAATTTGAAATATGTTTTAAAATTTAAAAATTTTAAAATTCCTTTGCCACATGTAAATGAGGTGTAATGTACATGAAATATAAAACAAGTTGTAGCTTATGATACAATAAATACATTAGTAAAAAAAATTGAAAATACATGAGTAAAATATAGGGTGCAATATATTGGTTGTTGGGTAAAAATATAAGTTAATTAATTTAAAAATAGGGTAGATTTTATTCAAATAATCAATTTGATTATAATATAGGGTATGCAATAATATGAAATAGTGGATTATAATTAATATAGGGTGATTTTAATATGTATATATTAGAAAATTAAATAATAATAGGGTGATAAAAAATAGGTTGGACAATTATATAATACCTTTCCTAAAATAGTTGTTTGATGCATGTAGATCCCAAATCACTAAATGCCCCCCCCAAAAATTAACTAAAGTCTAAAATAATTAACATACGTTGGTATGATTTGAAATGACCATTTTAAATTTGACAAAATTTATATTATATTGGAACAACTATAAGTATTTTTAGTAACAAGTTGCAAAAGATTTCATGCAAAATTTCCTTTCTATGAAAAAATCAAAAAGATTACAAAAAATTGTAATCATTTTATAAAATAATCAAATTGGCTCATTTGATTGTGATTTGACCTAGAAATATCCACACATTATTTTTTATGTTTGTAGTGCTCATGGTTGGTATCTTATTTAAAAGAATATTGATAAGCGATAATAGGTTAATAACATTATTAAAAAAGGAAAAAACAATGTGAAATTCACTATTAATCACTACAAAGTCAAACAATGTTTAGATAATTTTTTAAAATAAAATAAAACTAGAACTCTTGTACTTCGGTGATACACACTATGGTATTAATGTTATCATGTTGGAAACTTTTGGAGGTAAAAAATCTCTCTTTAATTTGGTTTGTTATTTTACATCGAAAAAATTGGGTACTATAACAATTATATTAAAAAAAAGATTTTCATGTTTCATTTTAAATAGTCAATTTTTAAATTTGATATTTTTAAATTCAAAAACTACACAACCTATATATACCATTTTATACCTTGATGATTCAAGCAAACCAACCAAATTGGTAAATCATTGTGAAAAAAATGTGTCTATTGTGAATGGTATTCACAAAAAAAATTTGTCCCATACAACAACATTATTAACATGTAGTTGTATGGGACAAAAAATAATTGCAACTAACACCTTTTTGAATAATAAATTTAATGAATAATTAGATCAATTGATAGAAATGTTAATGGAATTGATAGGTTAACATTAAAAAAATTTAAAAATCAGATATTGGAAGAATGTTGATTATTTATATATAGCCTTATTCATTTTGCTAGAATGGCGTTGAATTTGGAATGGATAGGGAAGGTCCAAAAAAAAACAAAGTAGGAATGGAAGGTTTTATAAAGATAACAATTTTTTTTCCAAACATTCAAGATCAAGTTAATGTTGAAAAAATTTGGTTTCATATAAAATTGTAGAAGCTCTTTTTGCAAATGTTGCAGCTTATCTTGTTAAAAAGATAAGGTCATATTTCATTACATTTTACATGTTTTGTTTCTGAAATACAAACGTAAATGATTTTGAAAGCATCTTGTGCAAAATTTCAAGGTTATTTAAATTGTAAAAATCTCATGCAAATTAGCCTTGTTCTCATAATTAATTACATGTCCTTGTCACTATGCATAGTTTAACATGTCATGCATTATCCTTTTTAATGACCATAATTTAACATAATCATCAATCTTCAAAAATGTAACGATCCAAAATCCTTTCCTTCCTGCATACGTATTCCTCCCGAGGAACACACAATAATTAATAGCATAGAATTTTTGGTAGCATATTCAACAAGACAAGTAATTTTCTTGCCCATTACAGAACCCATACTACCTCCCATAAATTGGAAATCCATAACTCCAAGAGTAATAGGAGTCCCATTTAATTTTCTTGTACCCATTTGAATAGCATCAATCAAACCTGTTCTTTTTTGATAAAAAATAATACGATTTTTGTACGAATCTTCATCAGAAAATTTGAGAAATTTCAAGCAATCATATCTTCATCCATAGGATGCCAAGTCCCACAATCAATTAAAAGTTCGATTCTTTTTGTACTACTCATTTGCAAATGATATCCACACTCTTCACAAATACATATAGGAATGAGTGCACCCTTGATTATTTTGGAAAGTGAATGAATAGGTTTGCCCTAATGGGCTTGCTTCTCTAACTTTGCAAAATAATCAAGGGCTTGCCCATTCTTTAGTACACACTCTTTGTTTTTTGTGCTACTTAAATAAACAAAATATCCCGTATTCTTTGACCTTGCTTTGGAAGTAGGCGACACTTGCTTGTACATGTTTGATAAGGTCTTCAAACTTTCAAGGATTGCACAACATTTTGTTATGGCAAAGATTGTGCTTGAAATGTACATGATGTTTGGTGTCTTGAAGCAATGCATGTAATTGTGCAAATCTTTGTCATGTGTCATGCTTCCAATATTGTGCTTGAAGGATATACAATGTTTGGTATTTTGAAGCAAGGCATTTGATTGTGCACATATTTGATAATGATAAGCCGTGTAAATATGACAACATCTTGTTATGGCAAAGATTGTTCTTGACAGATATACAATGTTTGGTTTTTTGAAGTGAGGTATTTGATTGTGCACGTGTCTAATAAGGTTTTCAAACTTTCAAAGATTTGCATAACATTTTGTTATGATGAGGATTGTGCTTGAAGTGTATATGATGTTTGGTGTCTTGAAGCAATGCATGCAATTGTGCACATCTTTATAATGTGTCATTCCTCTGACATTGTGCTTGAAAGACATATAATGTTTGGTTTTTTGAGGCAAGGATTAGGTTATGCACATATTTAAATGAAGATGAGACAACATTTTGTTATGACAAAGATTGTGCTTAAAATGTATATGATGTTTGATGTCTTTAAAGCAATGCATGCAATTGTGCAAATCTTTGTCATGTGTCATGCTTCCACAATTGTGCTTGAAGTATATATACAATGTTTTGTTTTTTAAAGTGAGGCATATGATTATCCACGTATTCAATAAGGTCTTCAAGGTCCAACAATGGTTCAACATTTGTTATAGGAAAGATCCAAGTGCTTGAAGTGTATATCATGTTCGGCATCTTGATGCATGCAATTGGGCATATCTCTATCATGTCTCATGTTTCCCAAGCTTGACACATGTTTGATTACTGGCAACCAAAGATTGTGCTTGAAGGGAATATGATAATTGTTTGCTTAAATCCAATGTGTTCTTTCTTCAGAAGCACAATCAGGTTGGAACCTGATGGAACATATAATAAGATGTTGAGAGACAATTCTCAATTTGATTGAAATCAAGACATTCTATGGACATTACAGTTTCTGATCTTGATCTTCATCAAAGATCTTCAGTTTAATACTCTCTGGAATGTATCTGCAGGGAATGTTTTCTTGGCAATCACACTTTCTGGTTGTTGCTGATCTTCCTCAAGGCTCTGTCTGCACACAAGGAGAGGGAAAAGTGTGCTGTGGTTGTATGTGTGTGTTTGTTGTTCCGAAGGAGGACCTCTCTGCAGCAGTGGGAGATAGCAATCACAACTTCATAAGGATTTGGAATACAAAAGGCATGTAGAGATGATGGTCAATAGATTCATCTCTTAGCTTTTGGGATTTTAGTTTCTGGTTGTGGAGAAGACCTTGATTTCTGATTCCTCCTTTTTTGTCTCTCTGATTTTGCACTGGTCATGTGCAAGATCACTACTCACTGCTGTTGTTGATTCTTGGTATCGAGCTGGAGAATTTAACTCTCCTAACATATATACAAGCAGTTAGAGCTTCTCTTGGAAAGGATTTTCATGTACTAGATGTAGAAGAAATGGAAGCTTACAACAGGAGAGTTTGGCATTTCCACATTCGCATTCCATTCTGGGTGCCAGATCTTCATAGCGCTCCTGCTTTGATATGCTAAATCTATTTTGCGGATACAGAATGGAGACAAACAAACACATCATGTGAATCAAGATTTTGTCTTAGACATGTTGGGGTTTGTGCAACATGACATGAGCAAACTCCTTTCCTTGTCTGGAAGGTTTTGCAAAGGATCTTACAGTGACAATAGTGACATGGTGAAGGCTGTCAGCTTTTTTCTGTGGAAGTGAATATACCTTGGAGGTCCTGCAGTACCTCACAGCTGCAATTTTGGTGCATACAGTTGTTGCAAACGAACGTTTCTGGGTGCAGGCTGATTCAGAGCTTGAAATATAAGGCAGTGCTGAATGCAGGAGCTTATGGTCAAGTTGTTGGAAGGGGGGCGTAAGTTGCATTTTGTTTGCAAAGCTTCCTTCGTCTCCTTGTTGCAAACTACCAGATTTTTAGACTACCCATTCATCAAAAGAAACGGAGAATGAAGCTGATTTTGATTCTGCCATCTGAGCAGTCTTCTGGAGCTTCCCCAATGGCAGTGTCCACGACCTGAAGAAAATTTGATTACAGGTTCTGGTATTGTCAATACATTGCATGCATGACAATCACAGGCTTCACCAGATTCTGTATTTACGTTTCAGTGAGAAAATCTGTGGTTGTTTTGCTGAGGAGAAGACTCATGGACGCATAATCAATCTGATGCCGCTTTTACAGACTCCATGGTGGTGCAGGAAGGCTTACAGTTTTAGGGTTTAGGATTGATCATGTCATGAATTTCTTTCCTCAGAGGCACAGGAATGCTGTGAGGTTTTTCTAGCATGTACACTATCTCGCTTGACTACTTGTGATGAGGTTTGGACAACAGCTGCAAGAGTCTATATTAGATTGTATCTTATGTGCTGACTTTTGCAGGATTTAGTTGACAGTGTCTTGAATTGCTTTGGTGAAGCCTGATAACGGCAGGGTTGTTGAGAATGTAATGCTCTGAAGTGCACAAGTCTGGATAGATCAAAGAGAAGGTTTGTGCTGTCTATGATCATGTTATGTGCAGTTATGTCTAAAATTGGTGGTTGACATCGATTCTCCACACATTGAAGGCTTTGTGATAGCATTGGAAAGTTCAACCCTGTAGACAAACATTGCTACTTCTCCTCTCCTCTCTGCTGGTTGTCATCTCAGCATTTCGATCATATGAACCTTCATATATGTAGCACCTGTCTTTTCAATAGCTCAAATCTGCTGTTGGAGATGTGCACAGGTCTCTGAAGAAACACCCATGACCCATCCTACTGTTGAAGCAAATCAATGAGCAAAACAAAATTTCGTGTTTGATGACAACAACCAAGGTGTGAGACCAACCATAATCCTCAAGAACACATGTCAGATCTTTGGTGCAATGTGAATTGTATGTATCAGGTGCATTGGAGATCCCAGTTGAGGTACAAATGGGCAATGTTGCTACTGATGCATGATTACACTCCACTGCATGGAGATGTATTGACATTGAAACATAAACCTACCTACACAGTAAGCAGACACACCAGAAAGGTCAGTGCCATTCTGCACTGTGGAACATTCTTGTTTACTGCATAATTTCAAATATACTTCAGTTTCTAAATTGCCATTTGTCTTAACAGGGATCAAGCTGATTATCAAGCTTGCTAAACCCAGAGGATTGTAAGCAGCAATCACTCGTCTTATTGGAGAAGTCTCTTGGCAACTCAGCTTGAGCTGAATTATTGATCACAACACTAAACTACTGCACTTGCAACAGGTTTGCATGCTGGAACCAGAGACAAATGCTGGGACTTCTATTGAATGTATATCATGCCATTCATCAAGACATTACACAGTCACGATTTTGGAGCATCAGGCTGGTTGGCAGGCACAGAAGACTTGACTTCAGGCAATTCATTCAAAGCTTCACCAACCCGTTGAATTGTTGGATATGCTGCCTGCATACAGGAACAAGATACACACAAACTTCAGTGTAGTGATGGATCCTGTTTCATCCCAAAGACAAGTATGATTACATGTGCAATTCATACAAGGGATCTCCGTCCATGGAACAAGGGTACTCGTTCATAAGACTTCAAACTATATGATTGCTTGAGCATGTACCAGATCCATCTGGAGACGAATTGCATTTCCAAATTGGGGAACCAACACAATGTCTGCCTGCAAGCAGCACAGAAGTGATGGTCAATCTCCAATGAAACAACAAGAGGTAAAGAAGAATGTGCAGAAAAGATGTAGGACTAACAAAGAGTGCAAAAACAAAGAAAAACATGATCTTACAAGGGTAACTGTGTCCCCAAAACAGTACTTCCCAGCAGTTCTTATAAGTATTTGCTCCAGTGCTGCATCCATGCACCCCTCATGCAAAGACAATTGGGTATGCAAAGGCTTGAACATTGTCTATGCAACTACAGAAAGTGATCTGCTGTTAGAATTCTATGGTAATAATGTCCTTCTGTTTTTTATATCCCTTTTAAGCCTTGTCTGCCTCTTGAGACATTGTGTTTGGTTTGGATATCATAACTCACATGACAACTTTCTTACAAATGCAGATAAGTGTCGGATATGGGCGGTGAGAGTTCAGTACCAGAAAAACCCTTCCTATAAACGTCTTGTATCCACTTCAGTTGCTCTTCTTTGCCAAACTTTGCCTCTATCGTAGCCTGCAGTACAAGTGTACAAGCTGACATCACTGAATGTTTCTGATATAAATGTGCAATCAATATGGGAATAGGAAATGAACATGACAAAAAATGGTTCAAAGCATGTACCACACCAGAATCCCTCCCATTTGAAGAGGTTGAATATAAGCTGATATCAAACTCACCACCTGCCACATCCAACAAACCTGTTCAGCAGTCAACAAAGAAGAAGAAGAAGAAGAAGAAGAAGAAGAGATGGATTCCTGAACAATCACACTACTGAATCAAAGCTCAAAATATGAGAGCAGGGAATCTCAAGACCTGATGAATCTGTGCTCTTTGTACAAGATCTTTTGGCAAAAGAGGCCTTTTGTCAGGAAATCTCTCCTCCAAATACTGCAAGGTTCCCCTTCACTCTTGTCAACGTCTCTAAGACAGCCTTGAAAAATGGAATCTTTGGACAGAAAAACAAATGCTAGATACATGACATAGTTGCAACAGCCTTGGAGGAGGTCAGTGATGGTCAGGATACAGAGCTTCAAACCTTGCTAAAATACATGAAAACCAAGCTGTGTTTTTATCAAGGGTGTAGGAGAAAGGAAGATGTACCAGCAAAATCCCAATTGAATCCACCAGAGTTACACCATCAATAGCCAACACTGGGACCATCTGCAATGGGTTCAGCTTTGTGAACTCTGCAGCAAATTTGATGATCATTAGAGCAGCGAGTCAAATCTTCCCCTACAATCCATAACATGCAGCAGATATAAAAAGGATCAAAATGTTGGTTCATTCCAAATCTGAAATGCTTTGTAATCTGAAATGCATGTCTTGGAGTTATGCTTCTGAGACTCCATTGCCTTGTGAAACTCTCTAGAAATTCTGGAGGATGTTGTGATCCCCAAGAAAGACTTTCCATCTGCAGTGTACCATCAAAAGGAGAGAGATCTACAGTCTCACCATCACTAAATTGCTCTCCTCTTGAGAGATCAACAGCCTTGTACTCATAAGGGATGCCTGCACATGACCACCCGATGAAAAGAATCAAAATGATCTTCATTCTCACAGTCTGAAATACATTTTTGCATACAAAAAATGAAGGGACCTTCAACCTTGTGTGCAGTTCCACTTTTAGACAAGATCAAATGTTGAATTTTGGGGAAAGGGAAAGTTATGAACACCCACCAGGTTTTTCCTAACATACCTTTGAACAAAAGAGCAAGTTGCACCCGCCATGAACATGAGCTCAGATGGTATGAGTACAATGTCACTTTCTGTGGCAGCTGATCTGTTCTTGTATGCTGCACCCCCCAACTATTTTCTCAACAATTCTCTACATTTAAAAAAACCAGATGTTTACAAGGGATGCATTTGGTCAGGGCTATTGCACTTGACTCAAATCCTCCCCTAAATGTTTGATCTGTTTTCACATACTGATATTGCAAGTCTTATTATCAATATTGTTTCACCAAGATTAAAAGTTCATTGTACTTCACAAAACAATTAGAGGAGGATGGAAGACAAAGAGGGGAGAAGCCGAAAGGTCCAAGAAACATGAGCTATGGTGTTTCTTTTTTGCTTTTTAGTGACACATAGCTATGGTGTTTCGTTTGAGCTATGCAAATGAGCTATGTGGCACTGCAAAGAGCTCATCTCAGCTATGGTGTTTCTTGACCTTTGAGCTGGTTTCTGACAAGAAAAGCTGCGACATTATCGAGATAGAAGATGCCCAAAACCGAATTTTCTGCTACAACAATACACTTCACTCTTCGTGAGCAATGAGGAGAAGTGATGAGGACAAAAAAAAACCAGGTTGACATAAACTTGGGGGGGAATAAGGGATATGGTGATTGCAGTACCGTCGTTACTTGGGTTGCCATGTCGGAGTCTGCAAAGGTCAGCTTCTCAGAGCAACCCCGACTTCTGCCGGTGTTCCAATCCAAACACTTTGCAGACGTCAAAGCTCTTTGTTGTGGATAGATCTTTACAAAAGACGAAGAAGAAGAAGAAGAAGAAGAAGAAAATGCTACAACACCAACTCAGGAAAAAAAGGATTTTTAGGAACAAAATAGTAGTCCCTCCAGGAGTGAGTGAATAGATTAAGCCACACTAAAGTGACACTTCTAAATAAGAGTTCACATGGGTCTGAAGGAGTGAAGTCCCCACCAGAGTGGCGACATTCCCAAAATGTGGGGACATTCTCAACATAAGAGGACATTAGATCTCCCCAATCAAAGTTTTGCAATTTAAACAAGCTTTGACATGTTCTACAAAAAGAACTTTAAAAAGAGATTCAAACCCACTACCATAGTGAACATGATCTAGTTATTATTTGCCAACTTGCATTTGATATTTGATTTATTTTTGACATTTTCAAGTTTTCAATCCAACCAAGTTTTCAATCAAATCCTACCATAGAACCTTGGAAGGTTTTTTTTTAAAAAAAATTCTTAACACCGTTGCCAAGTTTGATGGGAGTGTTTAACTATCTCCGGGACAAAGTGGTAATCTTGTTTAGCCTATTAGTAAGTGTAAGTTATTCTCCTACTCTCAAATAGTGGGACCTTACACCTACAAGTAGGCATATTTGTCTTCCCACTCGTAAATATGTAAACATAAGATTTGTCCTCTTTTGTAGGAGAGTTTTTAACCCATATAAGGTACCTTCCAAATACATGTTACCCTTTTGGAGCATTTGTATCTTTTGTCAACTTGACCTTTGCATATTTACAAGTCCAAAAATTTCATGTTATTCAAAGAGAGAATTTCATCCAAATTATGGTTTAGAGGCTATTGTGTTAATAGTGAAGTAGTTTCCATCTGTACTCACTATTTGAGCCTATAGCAATGTCTATCAAATCCAACATGATAAACAATTTGTTTTTCAATCCTCAACCATAGACATGAAAAATGAGACAATATAACATGAGAGATTATTTAAGTTCAACTATATGGGTTAACCATCATTTGCTAGCCAATCAAGAATAATTATTTTATTGTGCAACACTCTTTTATAAACACCAAAAATATTGTACAAATTTACTAGTGCAAATGACATTTGCTATGCCCAATCTAACAAATCAAATTATACTCATCCAAAATATATGCAAGCCATCAATGGAACTGCTCTTACATGGGTACTTATGTAGATAGTATAATGGGGGAAGTATGAGAATGTACAGGATCATGGACTTGCTCTTACACAAGCAATCACCAAAATAGTGTAATGGGGAAGTAAGGGGTTTGCAAGCAATTAGCTAGATAGTGTACTGGGGAAGTATGAGGGTTTCTGGGATGCAGTTCATCCACAACAAAGTCATAATGGGTTTACAACGGATGGTGGAACTGCGGGTGCTCTTGGTCACATAATCCTTCGAAGTGTTGAGGGTAGTTGTTGTAACTCAATGCGAAAATGCATGTGACAGTAATGAGTTTTGACAGATGGTGCTGATTTGGAGATGGAGAGAAGTTTGGCAGGGCAGTGTGCAATCAAGAAGAGTTAAGCAGAGCTGAAAGTCTAAATCATGGGGTGGAAGATGGTGATCAGCGTCAAAGAAGAGTAAGGTCTTATGCCGACAAGGACACAAAGAAGAGGGACTTAGGAGTGAGTTGAAAGATGATCAAACACATCCAGAAGCAAAGTGGAAACACCTGTGAGTCCATGAAAATTCTGCAGTTTGGTGTGCTTCAAAAGTCTATCTGAGCTTCTGTCTTTTGAGTTCTGTGAACGTCACTACCATTAGCATGGCATTGATCACACATGGATGCTTCCATGAAAGAACCACACAACTGCATGAGAATTATTTCCTCCTACATACTTTTCCTACATACACTTTCAGTGTCGGAACACAAAAGCTATTCCAAACAAAGAAAACCCACAAGTGTTATTCCCCACAAAGCCTTCAGATAAGTCAGTGGACTACACCAGTAATGGAGTTTAGTATGAGAGCTCTAATCAGTTTGTCTGCTGTCATTCTAGTCCCACAGGATAAACACCCAGCCAGCAAGAATTGTAGGAGCTTGATCATTAACTTCAGCTCTCATCACAAATCTTTTATCCTGGTTGTGTTCCTGTAGAATGGAGATCATATAGCTCATGCTCTTAATGCAAACAGATGTGAAGAGAAGAATAACCAATTAGGTCTTGTGAGCTACATCCTAGATCAAAAAACTCTACACAGATATACAGATTCAATCATCACTGCCTCTACACAAACTACTACCATTCACAATATAATAAACTCCACCACACAGGTACAGAGGCTTGATCACCACCTCTACAATGTACTCCTACTACCATTCACCATATAATAAACTCCACACAAGATACAGAGGTTTGATCACCCACCTCTTCATGAACTACCACCATTTTCACAGTGTAATGCAACTACAAACCCCATCCAGCTCAAGCAATGACTACCCACGAGAAGAGAATGCAAATGCAGTATGTGCATTCTCAGGACAGACAAAAATCCGCTCTGATACTAAATCATTCGGTTTAAGGAAAAGCTACAAGACATTGGAGACCATGATTCAAAAGTCTGAGAAGTTGGATTCATTGCTTAGTTGGACTACGTGTTTACAGTAACAAAGGGCATTTCCCTGATGTCTTTGCATTGGGGGAAAACTTCCAGTATTATGCTGTCGCTGTCTCCTACACAAAATTGAGCTACAAGAGGAGACCTCTCTGTGTGTGTCTCTAATCGGATCTATCACCAAAATGCTCAAAGATCCTTATCAGCACTGAGATTTGCCAGTACCTGCGAGTCATTGTACTGCGTTACTGCTTGCACAATTGCCCGAGCTCGCTTGGTTGGATTGGCAGACTTGAAGATCCCGGATCCAACGAAGACGCCATCGCATCCTAACTGCATCATAAGAGCGGCATCAGCGGGAGTGGAGATCCCCCCGGCAGCGAAGTTGACAACGGGGAGTCTTCCCAGCTGCTTGACGAGCTTGACAAGTTCATAAGGCGCAGAGATTTGCTTGGAAAACGTGAAAAGCTCGTCGTCTTCCAGCATTTGCAACTTCCTCATATCGCCTAACACAGCACGTGCATGTCTGACAGCCTCAACGACGTTTCCGGAACCCGCCTCTCCTTTGGTCCTGATAATCGCTGCGCCTTCTGCAATCCGACGCAGAGCTTCTCCCAAGTTGCTGCAGCCGCATATGAACGGCACGCGGAAGTCGTGCTTGTTGATATGGTTCTCGTCGTCTGCTGGTGTCAGAATCTCGCTCTCATCAACGTAGTCAGCTCCAATAGCTTCCAGAATTTGAGCTTCCACAAAATGTCCGATCCTCGCTTTGGCGATCACCGGAATGCTCACTGTCTTCTTCACATCTTTCAACAAGGCCGGATCGCACATGCGCGCGACGATACCTTCTTTCTTTCCAGTTGCCGCCCTAATATCGACAGCCAGTTTATCATGTACCATCACCGCGACCGCCCCTGCGTCTTCTGCAATGCGGGCCTGCTCAACATCCGTCACGTCTATAATCACTCCTCCTCGCAGCATTTGTGCAAGCCCGACCTTAACTGCATACGAAGACTTCATCAAGTCTCCACCATCATCAAGTACCGCAACAACACTGCTACTAGTCCCCGACGCTTCTTCTGCCATGCCAGAGCCTACCTACCTCCTCCCGCTTCCTTCTTTACACCACACAACTCCTTTCTCTCCTCAACTTCCTCCTCCTTTTTCCCCCGCTGCTTCTCGCACAGAAATCCCTCAAACAGCAGCAACAACAACCCACGGAGAAAGAAAGAAAACAGATAAACCAAAAGACTTGGTACTGCAACTGCAAAACACTCAAACAAGCTCTAGAGATCACCGAATTCGAAGCTGTAAACTGCAATCTGAGTCCAAGAGGGCGATCTTCCTCAACTGATCTCCAACAAAACGACGCGCGTGGAACATTTCAGTACGATCCGACCGCAAACGTCGATAGGTTTTCCAAATTTGTCGATCTTCAGTGCAGTTTCTCTCTCTCTCTCTCTCCCCCTCTCTCTCGCGCGAGAGCGGTATAGGGTCGTCTTTCTGAACCCCTCCGGGTAGGGTTTCTGCAGGTAGAGAGAACCGGTAAAGCGCCGGGGCAGAGACACCTCGTAAAATGGTTAATTATGTCCAATTTAAATAAAATCAAAACTATGTTTGTTTTGACTAAAAATAAACTAATTACTTAATCAAAACAAATATTAAAATATTAAAACATATTATTTATTTATTTATTTATTTATTGAATTGAATTACTAAAACAAATGAAAGTACATCGTGAGTTTCATCTGTTGTTTGTAATTCTTCATATTAAAAAAAAAGGGATGATAATTAAAATATTAAAAAATGACATGACAAACAATGGAAAATCAAATTGAAAAATTTATATCTTTAATTATTACCAAAAAATAGAAAATATCTAATGTACACATGAAATTTGAACAAAAGAAAATTAAAACACAAATTTCAATTATATATTTTCACAAATGAAAGTCATTTAATTTGTGAGATTGCTAAAAATATATATTTAATAAAATAAATTTACATGGTTTTTTGCCCAATTCAGAATATAAAAACTAATCTAATGTACTAACATTTTAGAAAAAAATTTAAATAGAATTTATTTGATTGAAATATTGAATTAAATAAATCTTAAATTAATGTAATACATTTTACATTTTGAAAATTAAATGCATTATAAGTTTCAACGTAAATATGAAACTAAATAATGAATTAAATAAAATATTGGTATTAAAGATGTACATGTGTAATCAATTTCATCATGAAATTATTTAATTATGTAATAAGCTTATAATTTGCAATTTTTTAAAAATTGTGTTCTTAGATTTTTTCAATAATAATTTTTGTTGAAGACTCAAATTGTTGAAGATAGTATTAATAATTAATTTGGGCTTTGGAATCACAAATCAAGCACAACTTCATTTTGGACTTGTTTATAGTTCAATTAAGAAATATATTATAGATAAAATTATTTATTTATTTATGTAAATTTTAAACTTTAAAATTAATATTGTCACGTCAACTAATTGTTTCAATCACTTCAATCATTTTAAACAATCATATTTAGTTATCTAAATCTTCTTTTTTTTTGTTTAAAATGACTAATCCATTTAGATGTCTCATGGTGGAAGGCTAGGTCACACCATGCAATGAATTACTTAAAATCTAATTATTAGAAAACTAACCACTTCTAGATGGCTTTGAGAACAAATTAATATAACTTTTTCTAAAGTTAAAGAAGGTGTGGGATAATAAATAGACTTTTAAAATAAAAATAAAAACATTTGTTATCCCAAACCCTCCTTACTCCTATCATATTTTTATGTTTCGATGTAATAAAACTTCTTTAAAATATATAAAAGGAGCTTTTTTTTCTTAATATATAGATCTTAGGTTTTTTTTTGTTGCACTTAATGATTTTTTTCTGGCAAATGTCTTGTAATTTGAACCTCAAAATGCTTTTTTTAAAAATGTTGTCAAAACAATTTTTTTAAAGAAAATTTTTGACAAATTTTGGAGATATTAAAATATATTCAACATTAATCAATCCATCTTTTTTTTTTCTCTAATAACATGATATTGAATTGAATTATTTGACTCTCTTGATTAATGAGTGGTTCATGTGTTCAAGTACCCCAATTTGATGGGGTGTATACAATTATGTTAGGTACTAACAAATTTCATGTTGTTAGTAATGTTGTGCAAGTAAATCACCTCTTATGTGTGTCTTGAAACAACCAATTTTTTAAAAAAATTCTTCTTGAACTTGTTTAAAGTACTTGAATCTTTTTTAAGGTTTCATTTATCTTCTTCATGAAGAAAATCAATTCTAAAAAATAGAACAATCATCTTTTAAAATAACAAAGAACTCAGAGCCATTGAATGATGCATGTTTCAATGAACCACAAAGCTTTGAGCAAATGAGTTGAAACTTTTCTATTTCAATTGCTGAAAGTTTTTATGAAGGAATCTCCCTTATTGTTGTTTACTAAGCAAATAGCTTTGACAAGGTTAATTTCTACATCCAAGCTTAGGTACACCACTTATGAATATGTATTCATGTTTGCATTCAAATTATGCATGTTTTGATAATTTAATTGGTGTGGCATTTTATTTCAAAACTTTTCATGCTTTCAAAATGTAGTTGAAATTGAGGGGATTAAGATGTACAAAATCTAGTATAATAGATTTTATCTGCATCTCATGTATGTGAGATTTTATACACACCATTTGTATTATTTGTAGTTCAAATCTACAACTTTTCTAAATGAACATTAAAATCCAACATCATTAAGCACTTTGAAGTATTAAAAAGTGCAAATTTCCTTTTGATAATGATGAAACTTATTTTGCAAATAGATTTTCGGTGGAATGATGCACATAAAAAACACTAGTTATGTCTTTGATTTTTTTACTACTAATTAAAGTGTGTAGCTTGATAAAAAAAACAAAACATTTTTATAGGTGTTCAAATCATCTTATTGGGAGGCAAAACCCAATGTATCCAAAGCTTGAATCAAGTATGATTAGGTGTAAATACCAAATGTGCTACAAAATATTTAAAATAGCAAAATTATCAAAAAATGTGCATACACTATCAATCGATTAAAGGACTCATTGGTCTCAATTAACTAACAAACAACAAACTTTTAACTTGGTTTTGCAACATCTCATATCTACTTGCAATTAAAAAACATTTGATTGTACACAATGTTATCTAAAGAACTTTGTTGAAAGTATAAAGAAATGACACACAAAATAAATGTGGTTCTTGAACAAAAGTATGTTTGGTAAAGGTATGAAATGAGCACAACTAAAATACTACCACTATTATAAGTCCAATAACTTTGCTATACACTAAGTACATGCCCTTTACACACCATATCTCCTCATTATAGACCTTCTTTGTCTGTACTTTCTTACACACTACTTAGTAAGTTACCTACGTTTAGTTACTTATTAATATATTAACACCAAAACTATTTGTTAACAATGTCCAATCACAAGGATACATTCTTTAAATCACTTTCAACAAAATTCATCTATCATTTGTTTATTTATGATGAAGGGGGCTATTGTGACTCTCCAAAATTTTGAGTCAATCCTTATTATTCTAGTTACATGCTTTGATGCACCAAAATCTATGATTATTTTGATTTCCTCTCAAATTCTAAATTTACACTCACTAACTCATTTACCAACATTTTAGTTGCAATGGTATTAATTAATGGGGTAGATAACGACTTAATTTTATTTGGCAACTTGGGTTAATTGGAAGTTATTGTTAATAGGTAAGATAACTATTACGTCCATTGTTTTAGGAGGTGACACTAACTTTAGCTTAAGTTTTTAAAAGGTTGAATGGCTAACTTAATACTAACTAGGATCTAATAGAGGATAAATGCCACTTTTGTTAAGGTAGGATTTTTTGGATGAAAGAATAGTTAGGAGGAATAGGAGAAATGCATAATCTCCCACTTTTTTTTGTTGTTGTAATGATGTGTGTGTGTGTTGAAAAAAATGTAATTAGTAAAAGTTAAAAGGCTATAGTAACAAACCTTTCCTAGATTACAAGAAAGGGGGTAATGTATAGATTTTAGGATATTGCCTTGCAATATTGTATGTGTGTATCATAGTACTTTTATCATTTTGGCATAAATTAAATTATTTTTTGCTTTGCTGAACTTTTGAAAAATTATTTATTATTTGTGTCGAAACTTCAATAAAATCAAAGTTTCCATTGTTAGGTTTGAACTACAAACTTCAAGGACAAGGGCTTAAAACTGAGGCAATCTAAATACATTAAACTATTTCATAACAATACCAAGTGCTTGTTTATTATTTTGTATAACCTTTACTTGTGAAATTTTTCAAAATTAAAAAAACTAAATGTTGAAGTTAAAATTTAAAATTTAATTAATTATTTTACATCTTGTTGTCAAAATGGTAGAGATACTATGGTAATATGTCAGGTTTGGAACTGAATGAATCACAAGGGAAGTGGGGTGGATTGTGAGTATTCCCTACCCCTCTAATATATATATATATATATATATATATAAATTTTAGTCAAAAGCTTTCGAATCACTAAACATTATACTATTTTCAACATGAATAGGGAAAAGTTAGGTTACATGCGCCATGTTGACATAAACTTTACATTTTGTAGTTCAAATGAGTGGGCCATGTCATGGAAGTTTGCATTTATGATTCAAGTGGTTGCAAGTTAAGGTGGCTCATTTTTGGTGGATTTTTCACTCCTTAAAATTTGTATGGCAGTGTTAAAATGGTAGTCTATTTTGATATCATTAATTTAGTGGAGAATTACATGGTGATCAATGAACTAAAAAATCCATATGAAGAATAACCATTTTAACTTATTTCTTAATGTACATGTTAAGGAAACAAAAATTGAAATTCACTCAAAAATGATTATGATATGGACCATATTTTCACTAAGTCCATATGCACACTAAGAGTGACCCATTTTTGTTCAAAAAAGGTGATGTATAACAAGTATTATAGTACATAGTAAACTAAAATCTTGATGGCATCCTTTGGTTAACCTAAACACAAGCAAAAAACTTTAGAATTTACATAACAACATTTTGGAACTCAAAGTTCACTTTGACTCAAAATTAATCTTGATCCAATGGTTAGATGAGGAGGATTGAATAAAATTAATGTACATAGAATATATAACTTAAAGTTTTTCAATGGCCATAAGGCCTCATGTTTGTGATTCATGAAACATTAACAAACAAAAGGAAATTGAAAAAATAATGCAATGCCCATCTATAAAATCTCCTCCTCTTTGATACGCTAATGGTTTTTTCCTAAAAGGAAGATATTATTATGCATTTATTGTTAAAAAATGCAAAAAAACACATTTTTTGAATGGAATTTCATCCAAAAGTTTTAAATTTCTAAATTGTTTTAAATTTAATTAATGTGTATCAATATCATGCACCATAAAAAAATGCATTGATGATCATGTGTAGTACTCACTGTTAGGTACCACCACATAATGATAGAGGTAGTGAAAAAGATTTATTTTGTGTGACTTGATTGTTTAATTTATATTATCACCTTTCATATTACCTATTATAAATAGTTGAACTTAGTGTTTTGTTAACCTAGTATTCATCAATGTTAAATAGTAGCATGAATTATTGGGTCCTTGGATGAACTCCCAAAGTAGTTTCATTTCCAACCATACCTTGGTCTATTAGATCCAACTAAATCCTACTACATTTTCCCATTTCTTCATGCACCCAATATTTTTTTCACATGACTAGTAGCTACCAAATGTTGCACCATCTCCTTCAACTTGCAAAAGAATCCAAAAATCGAACCTCTTCACAAATTGTTGACTAAAGAAGGGGGGCAAAGAAACATCAAGATGGCAAAAGAAATAGGTCATTCCCCCTTCCTCCATTACATACAAGCCAATGAAAAGCTTTTTGCTTCAACATTGTTTTGAACTTCAACTTTTGAAACAAAACAATTACAAAAAAGGCCAAAATGAAAGTAATTTTGATTTTTGCATTCCTCTTCTTTTACTTTTATAGTTAAGTTAACAAACCTAGAGATAAAACCACATTTCCATGAATCAATGTGTTTACTTATTTTGGAAGGGTTGTAGTCTTTTGCAGAAAGAACCATTTTTAATAGAAAAGAATTTTCGAATGAAACATTTTGCAACTTGCTATTAAAATACTTATACTTGCCTTGATATATCATATTTTTATGTTGATCATTTTTGAATAAATATGAATTTTTAAAAATGTATATATATTTTTAGGTACTTGTGTTGCATCTTGAAAATTGATAACTTCAAATCATGTTAACACATGTCAATTACTTTGAAGTTTAGTTTCTTGTATACAAGTTACAATTTTGTTTTAATGGTGAGAATCTAGTAGCCAAAAGCATCACTAGCTTACGTTCTAACCCGAGTAGCATGGGGCACATGGAATCCCGTGTGAATCAGCAAGGACCACCTTGCAAGGCTAAATACTCCTGGGTGACCGATAGCGAAGTAGTACCGTGAAGGAAAGGTGAAAAGAACCCCCATCGAGGAGTGAAATAGAACATGAAACCGTAAGCTCCCAAGCAGTGGGAGGAGAATTGGATCTCTAACCACGTGCCTGTTGAAGAATGAGCCAGCGACTTATAGGTAGTGGCCTGGTTAATGGGACCCATCGTATACATTACACCACATTTACATGTTGTAAATGACTCGTGAATTTCAAACAAACCCTAAACTTAATCTCTTGGGAAAAAATCAAGTTGTAGGTTTCTTAATAGTCCATTATTATTACAAAAAACTTAAGCTTAAAAAAATTTGTAAGATGAAAATTAAAGGACCTTTTGTGATAGTAATCATTTTTGATGGAACACCTATTCAACTTTGAAGGTCTTTTGTTTAACCCAAAACTCAAAATTGAAATTTTTATGATTCAATCTTTATTTGCCAACAACCATATTAGTTATAAAATACAACTTGCCATGATTAACATGCCATTAACCCTCAATTGACATTTGACCAAACTAGTGTTAAGTGATAGGAGGGAGTTGCAACTATATAACTTCCAAATAGTTGGAATTTTGCCACATTAATTCTTTTTTGACTCAATATAATTGCATGGGTTTTCAATCTAAATCTTTTGGTAGTAAAAATGTGTAATTTGGTTAAGAAATTAAAAAATCCCCATTATTGAAAGTGCAATTTTATGAATTACTACCAACTTTCAAATTTTGGTGTTTTTGGAGTATTTGATTTAGCTACTATAGTTCAATGATCCTAAAACTTTTTAAGTAGATGGAAGGTGGGCATGTGAGGTTGGTGGAAAAAGAAATTCAACAATTTGACTTGAGATGAGGTAGAAATGAGTGGTTAAATTTGAACATATAATGGTCATTTACACATAAGTAAAAAAATAAAAAAGTTATTTTTATTGTTTTAGAGCATATTATTGAGGCCCAATCTATTCAAAACCTTCCCAACTCCACTTTCAAATTAGCTAAATTGGACATTTCAAGGTGATCGAATATTTTTCTCCATTTTCAAGCTTAATTTTTTTAATAAATGAGCTTGAGAAACAAATTGCACATTAGAGAAGCAAACGTGAACAAGGAAGGTGTCATGTATAACATATAGGTGTCAATTTTTGACCTAGGATAATATAGGTAGGAGTATTAGGGAAGAGGCAAACCATTTTGGTATGCACTAACATTTAAAGGTTAAAGTGGCACCACTTAGGCATATGTAAAATAGAGCAACAATTTTAATTGTGATTTGGCATGGTTTTTGGTTCATGGAAACATGGTTTTACCCTTGGAAGCTCAATAAGCTCCACCTTATGCCAATTTTCCACCATGTTCCCAATGTGTTTTATGTTGCAACAAGACTTCACAAAATATTTGCACAAAATATAATTAACACAAAATATAAATTTTAGGAGGAAACTCATATGATCGTCAATTTAAGAGGGATTTTGAGTTTCCTTCTACATTTTCCCTTTTCAACACATGCCCATTGTGGACTTTTCAATCTTGTCACATATTTTAGGCAAACCCAAGAACCAAACCCTAGGTTTCCCCAACTCAAATTGGTGTTGTATTTATAGTGACAACTACATATGGTGCTACATTTGGTGTTATCATTATTGTTACAATAGCAAATGTTCCATGTAGCTTGACTAATTACTAATGGTTTAGAAGTTGAACTTCAACATTCACATTGTCTTTGCCATTGAAGATTGACCATGGTCCTTCCTTCTTGAGTAGTATTTTGATTTGAAACTTTCACAAGTGGGTGGGTGAAATGTAAGATGGCTCAAAAAAACATTCAAATACATCCCCAAAGTCCATCTCTTTTGTTTATGAGTCCTATAAGGACTAAACAATACAATTCCAAGCAATTTTTTTCATTTATGTGTATGCCCAACTAGAAATAATTTTTTTATACATGTGTACATAAACCTAACATAAAATGAACATTTTTCTATAATGAAATGGATTTTGAAAAAAAACCAAGTTTTTGATGCTAGCAAAAAAAACAAAGAGTTCATTCAAAATAATCTACAATTCAAATGTAAAATCCTTAGAAATTTTTTGTGATATATTTCCTGACTAAAATGGAGTCTTTAACAATGATAATGTTAATCATTTGAAGTCCATACACATGAAATTTGTTGTCAAGGGTGAAAAGTCCATGAGTTTCAATTCACGTCCGTAGATCTTTTAAATTTGTAGGTTATGCATGATAAATACATACATGATGTTCATACTCAAGTTAATAATATCAAAGTAACTTCATACTAAAAAAATATGATATATAACATATAAATGTTTAGTATTTGGGTTGGTTCAACAACAAGATGCTCAAAAATAATTTTTTTGGGTCATTTATTTTTGGTAGTAATAATAATATATTTACCACTAAAAATTATATTAAATAATCAAGCTAGTTGAGGATTTTTTCATTTTTTTGGGATGGCAAATAAATGTTTAATTTTTTTGGAAATTTCAAAAAAATTAATTTGTGCCTAATTAGTTCAAGTATTGCAATATTGCATTTACACTTACATCACAAAAATATGAACCACCTTACCTTAAATCGATTAAGTTGTATTTTGAAATGCCTTCCAATTTGCGAAATTTAGTCATTTCAATTTGAATTCGAAGATGATCAATATTTAAAAACTTGATAATTACATTCCAACTATAATAAGCTTAAAATAAGTTTCAAGAATTCTATCAATCTTCAATGTAATTACTAAAAGTTTCATTAGCTAGGTCTTCAAAGGGGTATAAATAAAGATAAAAAACCCTCCATTACCTTTAGTTTGTTCAACATGAATATATAGTATGACTTCATACCATAGCCTTATTTGCTTCATTTTATGTTTATGTTTTCATATGTAATTAAAATAAAATTTTGTTTGAACTTTTATTTTGCATATTTTGTGTTCTTGTTTTCATTTTCATGTTTTGTGTTTGAATTTAAATTTAGGCTTGCCTTTGCCATATTCCATCTTAGTTTTTGTGTATTTTGAAAACCATTTGTTTTCATAGTTTTTGTGCATGTGATAGCTTGTTTAGTTTATTGAATATTCGGAACGGAACGAGTTGAAACAACATATGTTAGATGCAAATTTTTTTACAAATCTTACATTTGATTGGTTTTAATGAAAGTCTTCCCATTCCATTTTGATGTTGTATTTTGTAATGTATGTTGTATATACCCATTTGCTTTTTCAAGGTATAGGATTCAATTTTGATAACATTTTGATTACAATTGGTGTCCTGGTTATTGGCTTTTTAAATGTTGATGTTTGGAAATGTTGTAACATGTAACGATATCAAATGAAAATTTTCAATTTTTCCTTTATTTCTTGCTTGCATCATGTTTATTTATTTATTTTCAAGTTGTGTAGTTAGTTATACAAGAAACACTTGGTCATTTTCCTTCTTTGCAATGAAGTTGTAGAACCCTTAAATTTGAAATCCAAGGTGATTTTTCTTTGCTTTTTTGTGTTGGTGTGTCCATTTGTTTTCCAAGTGCACTTGTGTTTATGTATGTCCTTCATGGCTATAGAGCTTTGAAATCATCGTTAATTTTCAAAATGGTTTAAACATTTGTCTTTTCTTTCTTTAGACTTGCTTTATATAAATTTTTCTTAACAACATTTGTGTTTTTTAAGTCCTTATTGACTGTATAATGCTTAAAAACTTGGAATATGTTTTTTTTTTGTTGAACTTTTGACTCTAGAAATGGGGTAGAATTTTTGTCACCTACCTTGTTTCCTAGTTTGTTGAACCCACGATTGATGAATTTCATCCTATTGCATTTGTGGCTTATGTATCTTTGAAGGGAAAAAGCATAGTGCCTTTTAAAGTTACATCCAAAGTCACTCTTGGAAATCCTATACAAAATCACATTTAATGAACCAAAGAAGAATAAACGAAGGAAGTTTAAGTGGGAAGTGAATCGGGTTTCCAAAAAAATTTGGTTGTAAGGTTTTGCTAGTTTGAACATGTTTGTGGAGAGGATGGCAAGATGAAAATGGTTTGATATTTGATCCAAAATTGAAGTGAGAGATAAATTATTAGTGCTAGAGGTTTGATTATTTAACCAAACATTCAAGTTTGAGGAAGTGCACTACGGCTAAAATGGGAGTTGTTGGCACATATTTTATGTGTCTTACTAATGCACATGTGCACAATGAAAAGTTGTATGCATCCATTAAGCTTGACACAAATGCTACTCAAGTTGCACATAAGAGCATGATGTCAAAAAAAAAAAAAAAACTTCGTGCAATTTGTTACAATCTAACATCTACTCTAGCAAGGCCATCTCATGACTAATTTCAAAGACTTTCAAAATCTTTTTTCCAGTTTTTCAAGGATTCATTAGATAACTGGCTTTTTAGGTTAAAAGGATTGCCAAATTTTTTGTTATGAAATAGAAGGATTAGACCCTTTTATAATTGCCCTTTTGGATTTGTAGGATTGCTAGATTTTTGTCATGAAGTAGAAGGACAAACCTTTGCTTTGAAGGATAATAAGGCTTCAATTCAAAGTCCTGGTACACTCACCATATATTTGCAATACCATTCCTATGCAGACATCTGCTACTGGATGTATGATTCCTTGCAGACAGATGGCCAATATTAAATGAATCACACTTGATGACTTAAGCCAAGGGTGGGAAAATTTGTGCAACAAGCTAGTCAAGTCAGACAATAAGTCCAGTCTGACTGACAAGAGAAACTGAAGAAAATCATGTTTTTTGGTCTGCTTCACTGCTTCTGTTGCAATGGGCAGAAGCACTTCATTCAACAGAGTTGGCATCACAACAAGGGAATCCCATTAAATGGGCTGCCACTCTTTTTCAGATCTAGAAAATTCTACATTTGGGAGGGTGGGGGTGCTGAGTACCATGTTCTTGATTTTCCCTCTGCAGTTGTACACCACCCTAACTACTAATTTCACACTTTTTCTGGCAAGTGAGTATATACTCCAGTGTTATGAGGGTATCCTGTGTTTTCAGTGTTAAATCCAGGGTTTGCAGTTGGGTTCAGGGTCAGGTTTTTGTGACCTGGATTTGAGCTCAGATCTTTTTGTTGGAACTTGCATAAGAACTAGAACATTGGAACTAATCTTTTATTAAATCCAGACCTGAGATTGAAACTGTTTAGGGTTTAGGGTTTAAGGAACAAGGACATGTTTTTAAGTAGGTAAGTTGATTTATTTATTTATTTATCTGTTGAAAGTTGACTTGTGGACTCAATTTTTCAGTGTTAAATATTAAGTTTAATTTGTCCATACCTATAAAAAAAAATTTGATTTTAATTTTATATAAAATATTCTATCTATACCCTATCTAGCATAGGGGAATGTGTAACATCTACATGGAACCAGACCCCAAGGTTCTTGCATTTGAAAAAATGCTTTAAAACTAGAATTGCAAGGTTTTGAAATGGGAAGAAATGAGCTCAAACCCACACCCCAAGAATCTCCAATTTTTTAAAAAGAATCAAAACTGAGACCAGAGGTTCCTACCTGCAGGCTGTGTAATGTTTGGTGGATTGCTTTATTGAGTTCTCAACCCCCTCTACTTTTGAGGGGCCGTAACTTTCTCGATTCTTATCCATTTTTGACAATTTTTAATGCGCCAAATGCACCAATAGGAGGGGTTCAAGTTTTGTTTGGACACCAGAAACAACAGAGCCCTACCCTTGGATCTGGCCAATAGAAGGGGTTCACATTTTGTTTGGAGACTAGAAACAATGGAGTCCTCCTTGGATACAGCTTGCCCCGAGCGTTTATGTGGTCACTCATGGGCTGTTCTACCCCAGGGCAGATCCAACAAGAAGAGAAGCAAGATTAACAAAGAGACTCATTTGCAAGTTTATGTGATCACTCATGGGCTGTTCTACCCTAGGGCAGATCCAACAAAAAGAGAAGCAAGATTAACAAAGAGACTCATTTGCAAGTCTTGCAATCATAACAGTACAAGATCCTAGTGAGCCTCACAATACTCTTTACCATTCTTGCACTATACACACACAAATGGATACAAGCACACTGTTGTGAACAAACCCATTGACCAAAAGGATGGTAAAAGCAGGAGGGAATGTCCACTCACACACACAAACATATATATACTGCATACACTCTTGTCCAAAGCTCCACTTTCTAAACTTGTAAAATCTCTTGAATGAAAACACATTGGATGATCAGATTTCTCGACTAATATATTTATTACGCACCCAATACTTCAGAACTCAACAACCTGCATGTTTCAACTAAAAAACAACATAGCCAACATGTTTGTCCTTTCCATACATTATGTACAAGATGGTATTGAAAAGAACACCCCAGATTCGGTCCGTATAACAAGGAAAGAATGACAATCCATTATGGTCGGGCATCTGTGAGACTGAGTATAGAACTAATTTGCATTTCCCAGGTTCTTTGATGCAAGCTCATGGGCTGTGGAGAGACATTGGGTACCTGCAATTTGATGATGAACTTCTGGATTTGCAGAAGCAATAGAAACAATTGTGTCTTCCATAGTACTGAGGAAATACTTCTCCAAAAAATAGTTCAAAACATGAAACATAGAACATTGGAATTACCAGTAATGGAGTTACTGGACATCTCCCTCCCCACCATTACAAAGACACCCACCAACTGTACACAGTGAAAATCTCACAACCCGGAATCACAGATTCTATGTGGGTATTGAACTGTATTATAAAATGAGTTTCCATTGGACTAAAATGTTCAAAAATAGTGACACAAAACTCACAAAATCTCACAAAAAATTACTTTGAAGATCTCACAAAAAACACTTTGCAGATCTCAGATGATACTTGGCAAGCTTGCTACACACCAAGTTCAATTAAAACCTGATCTCCTAAAATCAGCAATGCTATGTAATCCAGAGACCCAAAATGCTCAGACATAAAAGAATGCTACAGCTTTTGTTTCCATCATTACAAAAATATGTACAGCAACAGAAGCAGACAGTCCCACCCCCAGCGCTTGGAATTTCTGGCTCTGATGCACTGCAAAAAAAAGAAGAGAAGAAACACCACCTCCTGTCCCCAAAGTGGGAGTTCTTCTTCTTCCAAGAGCTCAAATTTCTCTAATCTACTTACAATTTCTACAATGCAAATCTAAGCGTTCTTCCAAGAACTCCAATTTTCTCACATTTACTTACAGATTTCTCCAATAGGGAATCAAAGGGAAAACAAACTGCAAAATGTTTCCATCATTTCTCTGTCTCTGTGTATCTCTTTCTCACACTCTTGTTGCATTTCTCATCTCTTTTGCATGATGAGTCTTTAGAATATATCTTATACACAACTGCTAACAATTGTACCATAAACAAAAAACGAACAAAATGTTCCAGAATGACTCACCCAGTCACATCTTGTCTCTCTTTGCATGGGTAATATTCTCCTCCTATTCTCCCCTCCCACATGATCATATGCACAGCGCACTATATTATCATGAGCTTCTTCTTTTGCATCCAGAAACAAAAAAACAATTTGCAGTTTTATTTCATCTGCTGTGTGATTCCCAAATGGGCAGCAAAACCCCTTCAGAGAAAATCTTTGTCATCTTCTTTATGCTCTTCTTCTTCAAGCCCCACCCATGAACATCATCATCATCAAAGTCAGCTGCTGAATTGAAAACTTGCAGATCTCGCAGTCCAAGATATGGATCCTGCATTTACAAGATGTAGAGCTTGCATTGCAAGATGTGGATCTCGTGGACCTTGCACTACAAGATGCGGAGCTTTCATTGCAAGATGTGGGAACTCGCACTACACAATGTGGAGCTTGCATTGCAAGATGTGGGAACTTGCACTACAAGATGTGGAGCTCGCATTAGTAGAAGATCCGACACCAAATACACAAAAGAGACAAGAATCGGGAATGCCACCAAAACCATTGAGTATTTCAGCAACAACATTGTTCACTTGGGAAGTGTCCTGTTCTCCTCCAGCTGCTGCAATGCTGCTGTTGTTGTGGTTGTTGCTGTAATCCATTGATCCTGGATGCAAAGGAAGCTTTCTCCAGAAAAAAAGGTTGCACATCCAGCAAACTTTTCATACATATACTTCAATACTGAGAGCAAGTGACATTGCCATCCCCACCAAGCTTCTGCTTCTGCTTCACTCTTGTGATTTTGCAGAGAGGCGCTTGAGAAACTCATAAGTGGTAATCATGATGGTGGCAGACATGGACATGCTAGCCCAGCGAGGACCCAAACCTCTATAGCAAGCTTTCCATCCGCCTTCCTGGACGAGGCTCTGTACCGTTTGTGTTATGGAAGGAGGTCGGCCAACACCACCACCACCTTCTTCGTTTCCCAGCACTTGCAAGCGTGTTTTGATGGTATCGAAAGGTGTTGTGACCAGTGCAGACACTCCTCCTGCAACAGCTGCACTCAGTCCTTGCACGCCCACCACAACTGCAGAGCTTGGAGGTGCAGGAGGGAGGATGTTGTTGTCACTACTGCTGCTGGCTCCTCCTCTGTATCCCAAGTTCATCCACATGGATCGCTGCGCGACGCAGTAGGAAGCCCACCAGAGCGCATTGGAGGGTGCGTAGGTAAGGATGGACATACCAAACCCTCGGTAGAGACCTTGGAGTCCTTCCGTTCTCACGATGGTCTTGAAGGCGTCGAGGCCGCCAGCGTATCTGGTAGTAGAACAAGAAGACACTCCTCCTCCTTGCACCATCAGGCGTTGCGACACCACATCGATGGGTGTCCAAACCAATTGAGCAGCGATGGAGGCTGTGAGACCCGCAGCGGCATTGGCAACTGCGGCTGCTGCAGGCTCCGACATGCCTCCAGCTTTGGTAGCCAAGGAAGCGACGCTGGATTTGGTGACCTCCAGCGTACTCATGTACAAAGCTCTGGCAGGGATTGTGCCCGTGAGAGAAGTGGTGAAACCTTTGTACAGCCCTCGCACTCCCTCGCGACGGAGGATGTTTAGGCCCAGTCTTGTGCAAGACTGGGGTGGCGATGCCGCCACCATCACCTGTTGCCGCGTCTTGAGCACCACGACAGGATACAACGTCGCGGAGACGCCAGAGAATAGTGCTGCTCCCAGTAGAAAGAACTTGGACTTGTCTAGCATGTGCCAGTCGATGTCTGCTGGTAGACGAAGCTCTGAAGCAGCAGCAGCAGCATGATGATGCTGGTGTTGCTGCCGCAGACTCATCTTCTTCGTCTTCGCTTCTGCTACTGCTTCTCCTTCCCTGAACTCGCCGCTACCTCCGTTGTGCGCCACCCCGCCTGTCTCTGATGACACACCAAGACCTTCCGGGACCACTCCTTTCTTCAAACAACTAGCAATCGCACAGGCGCTCTTCCCACTCTGCACGACAAGATTCCTCGTTCTTCACTACTGCTACTCATGGGATACACTTGCATTTGTTCATGCCCTGCCATTCCTTGTTCTCTTCTCAAAGGCCTCTGTGTAGGTATCCGTCTGTCTGTGTGTCTGCAAGCTTCTATCGCTCCATTATAGTCGGAGCTTTGACATACGGCCCGTAACAGAAGCTCTCTCTAGACCACGGCGTCAATAGGCTACCCGGAGACAGAAGTCACGCCCTTACAGCAAAGGGAACAAATATGTAAGGCGACCAGCAGCAACAGTAGCACGACGACGACGACACAAAGAAAGAAAGAAACAAAACTCCACTCACAAAACGACGACAACTCAATATTCACGAAAGAATTCACCACAGAACAAGATCAAATTGCGCTTCCCACGACATCAAACCATGCTCTCGAAAGCGCACAAAAAAAGCTCAGTGATCGGATCGGCCACCGCGCGCGCATGTATTCTCTCGCCGCTCAGGACACGAACAACGCGAGAAAAGAAGAGGAAGAAGAAGAAGGAGACGAAAATGAGAAAGAAAGGGCAAAGGAAAGTGGAAGAAAGAGCACGGGTCGGGTCATACATGTAAGCACCCCTGAACTCTCTCCCTACCGTACTCTACCACCCCCCCC
>Ga0116227_10001047_pt1 | contig 59555 bp, 45 predicted proteins | sample S1TSphgellanicum_FD_89693 | JGI IMG/M metagenome (GOLD analysis project Ga0116227, IMG submission 89693) | Host-associated microbial communities from peat moss isolated from Minnesota, USA - S1T2_Fb - Sphagnum magellanicum MG | ecosystem: Host-associated > Plants > Peat moss > Unclassified... | reverse complement strand
TTATTATTAATAAAAATGAGGGGGGGGAGTAGGGGAGGGGGTATAAATAGTTTGGGGGGGGGGGGGGGGGGGGAGGAGAATCCTACAAACTAAATATTTTGGTTTCAATTATGATAGGTATTAGACGGCCCCATGTAGCCCTGGTGCATACATACGTATGTGCCAAACTAATGGTTTTTGAAAAAAAGACAAAGATCATTGGTCCGGTTAAAAACCAACCTCTGGGTCATCACAAGTTGGTGGCCAAGTGCTAACAAGGGGTGTGTCACACTGTGGCCTTGCCATTTACATTAAAAAGTATCTAAGGCAAAAGAAGAATTATGGAAACTCAAATTTCACCATGCAAAAATATCTCAAATTTTTAAAAATCCCCTAAGAAAAACCAAAATCCTTCAAGACATTACAACTCTCTAACTAATTTCAAGTTTCAACACAAGCCAAAATATCATCTTTCAAAAATCCTCATATAAAAAGGGGATAAAAATCCAATAATAACCAATGGCTAAAACCATCACATGAAAGACAAAAAGGGAAGGCCAAAAGAAGCACAACCCGCAGGAACCAAAGAAGGGAGAGTTAATCCCTGTTGTGGTAGGAAGTTATCCCACCCACAGCCCTTCTAATGTCACCTACATGCAAATCGAGAAATTTAATAATAATAGGAGGTTTAAAACAAACATCTCCCACCAACGCAATCTTCCTTTCTATAATAGAGGTTAAAGCATGTTGAAGAAGAATACTAACACGATGCTTGAAAATTTGAATGCAAAAAAAAGGATAAATGACCTTTCGATTGTTTATCATGGAAAATACGAACACATTCCCTAATGAAATGATCAACATCATGCCTGGGTGCGCCATGCACCTCATGGCCACCATTGGAATAAGATGGTGCCCTTCATGAAACCTTCTATACTTGCAAATCTTAACAATGGTGTTAAGTTCCACAACTACACCTATTACTTGATTAATGACACTTGTAACCACCATTTCCTGTGTCGAGTCAGTAACCACCACATTGACAACAAAGACTTGGTCTTCTCAAATCATGTAAAAATCGGCTTATTTTAACGGGTAAAAATTTCCATACTAATTAGTTCCATAGGCCTCTTACTGACTATTAGTTACTAATGGTAGATTTACCATCATTTACCCAAGGGGTGAAGTTATGGGATTAAGTAGTTTAGGTTAATGAGTGGTTGGGGGTAATCCACCAAATCGTCTAACAGATTTCTAGGAAGGGATTTGGATAAGAGTCCTATTTTCTAAGGGTCAATGTGGGCCTTGTGTGTGGTATGTGAGGGAAAAGGGATAGAGGAAGTGGAAAAGGATGAAGGGATTATTCATTAGAAATTTGTGTGGAATATGGAAAACTTTCCTTGGAAAATGATGGGAGGAATGGAAAAAGATGTACGTATTTGGTATGTAATGTTAATGGAAAATGGTTGAAGGACTTGAATCCCTTGTGTTGGATTGTTATTATACTAAATGTGAAAGGTAAAGTAGGGCATGTTATGTAAATAGGATATATTCTAAAGTTGGTATTTCTGCATTTTCTCTTGGATAGAAAATAATGGGACTACCAATGGGTAGCTTTTGGAGCACGAAACAATTAGCTACCATAAGAGAGTAACAACCAATCCTTGGTGGTGGGAATTATAAAGGGAACAAACTAACAAATTACCCCCTGCAAACTAGAAGATATTGTTGTAAGTAGAAGGTAGGAACACATAAGGAACATAATTGGTTATAGAAGGTACAAAGTAGAAGAAGGACTTCTCAAAAGTTGAAAGTGGCAGGTAGAGCCACCAAACATTTAGCAAGCAAGGGAAAGGAGGAACTATAATGGTAAAAGGGTCTAAAACCCCCTAAGCAATATCTCAGGGATGTTAAAGTACTACATAACTAAAGAGAATAATTATTTCCCTTCTTCACGTTTTGTTTCCTAATTCCTAGTTAAGATTACTTATAGGAAGGTATGTCAAATCATGGATAATAGATTTGTATTTTCTTTATTCTTAATATGATTTCTTATTTTTTACTTGAGTAATTGTAGTAAAGTAAGATAAGTAAGGTAGTTCTTTACATGAATTAATAAGGTTTTCAACCTTGTCCCTAAGTCTTACCCCCTAAAGGATGGTAATGATTAGGGGCCACAATTTCTACCCTAAACAACTTGTAATGAAACTATTGACATAAAAGTGTACCACTACTCTCTCCATACAATGTGCCCACTCTCTCTAATGGGCTATTTGCTAAGCTTCAAACAGACATGTTAAATGTGTGTTAGATGTGTCTAAACCATGTTCGTACTCACACGTAAGAAAATTAGATGCTAAAGGTTAAATCAAATTAAAACAAAAACACAACATTGAGGTGAAAGTAGAGTGTGCAATGCGAAACAAACAAATAAATGGCTTAATAATCAAACATAGCCTTAACCCCCTTACCCGAACAAAATAGAATTTGGGCTTTGGATGTTAAGGAAATGGAATCATCTTCCAAGATAAAATTAAAGGATTTGTCATGATGGATGTCCATCCAAGATGCCTACATATCTAAGGCATTGATAATTGCCAAACTATCAAAAGAAGGGTGCATTTCTCTAGTTGTAGGAACAAGATTAATTTGAGCTACATGAAGGCATAACTAAAGGAAAAGTGGGCCCCCTTCAACCTAAAAAAAATATTCCTCCAAAATGGGTCTATTGAAAATATGAAACCTGAAGCATAGATATAAAGTCATTAAAGCTTAACTCCCTAGAAAAGTAGATGGGGCACAATCCTGCATAGATAAAAGGCATATACCACCAAAGGAGATTAATCATTGAGCTTCATGTCTCGCTAAAAGGCCTTAAATAGGCTCCCATGACCCTAGACCCATAATGTCCCCACATACATACATAATTCTCTTGTTGAAACTCGTCAAAAGAAACAAGGAAAAGAAGGAAGTATTATATGAGTGAAATAAAAAGGTCAATGAATGACACATGAAAACAAAATGCCAATGCAACTTGTGCATCTCCTAGAATAAGAAGATCATCGATATGCACCACGTCTTGAAATAAAATGTCATCCAAAAAATGCGTGACAAAATCCTAATAACCCACTAGCACACCCAAAACGCATAAGCCATTGTGACCAAAGTGTAACCTTGAATAATATATGCCTAAAAAGACCCTTGATGGATTTCAAAGCTTGCACTTTGACACTTTGACCCTAAGCCCAACTATGGTTAATTGGGTCACAAAATAATCAAAAGCAGGGACAATTTCGTTCATAAGCTCACAATGTGTGCATTGTCCTTTAAGGATGGAAAGACACAATTGGGGGCTCATATAATGGTATGTAAGAAAGTTTAATAATGAGCTAAGGCAAGTAAAGAACCTTTTAAAGGTTCACCTTGTCTCGTGCCTAAAGTTAATTCAATAATGGTGACTCCCTTCTCATGCTACCCATGTTAGTAATAAAAAGAAAAATGAGCACCATAAAACAACCTAGTAAAGGGGACAATGTTTGTTAAAGGTCCCTTAACATCTCATAATTTTTTAAAAACAACAGTTTGATAAATGTTATTAAAAACATTTTCAATGTCAACTTGCATCACAACTTAATCAGAGGGTAGGTCAAGGAGGGCTTTGACGCCAAAAAGGACAGTTTCATAACCTCTGAAGGTCGATACTCTGAATTGATGGGGGGATAAGTGCTCCTAAAATGACACCTAAAGTTATAGGACAATGGAACAACTAATAAATCAAAGAAACACATCACCTATAACAATAAGATGAAGACCTTCAGTGTCCTTTACCATTGCTAACAATTTACTCACCCCCATCACTAGGGCCATTGACCGAAAGACATCACCATGGGCAATAACAATAATAGCTTAGAATAATTTCGAAAACCTTGAGGATGGGTCTTCTTGTATGAAGCATCTCAAAAGATGTTTATAAACCATTGCAAATAACCCACCCAAAGACAAATGGGGAATAATGGCTAAAGCCTATGTAAACAAAGTCCTATCCAAAACAAAGGTGTGTTCAAGCTAATAGTCGAAACAAAGTGGAAAGACAAGGTTTGATGGAAAGGGATGAAATTAACGTAGAACTGCCACAGTGTCGTCTAAAGGAATAGTTAGCATCATGGGTTGAAAAGCTCTAACAACATGACTATAATTTCTAATTCTACCCAAAATTAGACATCGACAAAGATGAATGGTTGAAGAATCATCTAATGGATAGTGGGAACGAGAAGCACATGAGGCACAAAAGGACTCCTCTTAAAGAGAAGACCAATCACCGTTCATAATTTTCCTAAGGTGGGCAAAAACCTTTCGTTAACCTAATGACCTCTTCAACTCTTCGAGTATAACACAAACACCAATGTGGCAACAAGAGAAAAATGAATCATGTTGACTTATCCATCGGATCTCGAGCAATTTGGTCAAGGGGTGAGTGAAAAGCCTACTTGACTTCATCCTGGATGGTTCAAAAGTTCTATGAAACAATCAAAGGCATGCAAAACAAACTTCAAACAACTCCAATATGAAGATAGACTAAGCTCGAAACCAACCCCAAGAAGCAAGGGGGATAAAAACAGGGTGAAGCACAAGAGGGGAAGACACGTTAAAAAACAAAACCTAGCCTAAGAAACAAGGCTAACATGAAGGTGAACACTCTTTACATGCTTCAAGATATCACTTGAAATGTAAAGGCCACAACAATGGGGGCAAGAGGCATCTAGATTCAATGAAAGATGCAAAGAAGGAGCCATAAAAAACAAAAGGCCACACCCAAAACACTAGAACGCAAAAACCCAAGCAAGCCCTAAAATTTAAAATTTTAAAAATAAAATAAAATAACTTTTATGATGTTGCAAGAACACATCAACAATGGTGGGCTCGACTGTTGCAAGAACGCAACAGCGATGATGGGCCCGACGCACCACCCAGACCCTGTTCTCCATTGATTGTGTTGAGCCCAAAACGCTCCATTCTGCCCTCTGTCTCTCTCGTTTCGCTTGCATGTCTTTTATGCATTCTTTTTTTACTTTTTGTTACATAGGCCGCCATCGTTGCTGCTCCTACCTCCCCTCCTACATAGTTTAATGGTATCGTTTTGCACACACAGCTTACTGGATCATTGCATCACCAGCTGGTTTCTTTTCATTTTTTTATGGTCTTTTGATTATTGTTTGTCGCAATCCGAAGTTGTTGGCAACACTAGTGCAAAGATTCATCACGGAGAACCATCCACTCTGATTTTCTTCTTTTGTCGTTGTTGTCTCTGGACGTCCAGAGTCCAAATGATGCGGATGGGCTGTAACTTCGAGCACACTTCTTCTTGTTGAACTTTGGCTGCAACACGCACATTTCGCTCCATAACTGAACTTGAAGCACTCCTAGCAGTAGTAGGACTCCCAATCAAGCTCCGCTCTATAACTGCACTTGAAGCACTCCTAGCAATAGTAGCACACCTAATCAAACACTGCATTTTGCTTCCTCAAATTTGCTTCCAATGCAACTAGCCAAAGGTTAAGAATCGTCTCTCCCAACTAGGCCTAAATTGACCAAATTCCCACAACTCTCTAAACCCTAAACCCTTAAAAATATAGACCTACTACCTAAGGGCCAAATCCCCTTAAGCTACTATACTCTATAGTCTATAATGAATTTAAACAGAATATCCTTGCCTTGGTAGGCAAGCCCAATAAACCACCTACACAGACATCCTACAGGAATACAAGTAGAATGCCATGGCCCAGTGGCATGATCTTTTCTCTTTTTTTTGTGAGGTTTTCATGTTTTCACCAGTCTTGGGTGGTCATTTAAATGTGAGGCGAGAAAATTTTCCTCCCAATGTTAAGAAGTTGGTTGGCCCGTCTCAAGCACACCAAGTTCTTTCACATTCTTACACCCCAAGGTTTCTCTAGTTGTTAGCATGTTTCACCACCTCTGAGTATCAGAAATTGGATAAAGATCCAGAGGGGCTCTGTTGGGGTGGTTTCTGATAAGCATCCAACACTGGTTTTCACCATGGTTACACAGGGACCGTTTTGTCCATGCATCAAGATTTGAACTTTGAAGAGTGAGGTTGTTTGTTCTGTGCACCAAGATTTGAAGTTTAATCTGCATTCAGGTTCCTCTCTTCAGTGCATCAAGGTTTGTCCACACTTTACTTCTTATAGCATCCTCAAAGTTTCATAATTCACATGAGTGTCAGGACTCAGATTAGAGCATTAAGTTCTTCCCTGCCTTTAGTGGTGCAGAAGCTAAAGACAAAGTTGCAAAAAATGATCACATGCCATGGAATCTGCAAGACTTGGCTGCAGAAAATTGCAGCACATGAACAGATGAGGCACAACTGATGCATCTGGCCAACATGAAACCTTTCTATTGTCAATTGAAGCATATTAATGCAATTTGCAGAAAAATCCCCACTAAAATACTTTGAAGGTCAAGCAAACAAATGCCATGTCAGTTCCTGAGGGACTGAGAACAAACAACAGACATCAAATGGGTGTTGCCAAACCCATGTGAGTGTTACTCAGAAATTACCAGACTGGCACCTTCTTCATCTCAAATGGCGGTGACTGCCTGCCATTTGATTACTCAACCACTGACTTAATCAGCTCCACCAACATCAGACATAGATAAGTACATAACAATACACTCAAAAATCTGTACCTGCACTTTCTATCACATTTCCAGAAGCAATGGAAAGACCTCAGTCAGGGTGTCAGCAAGTACTGATGAGGCAAAAGGCTCAATAAGAATCCTAATTCAAGCTGCAGCAAGGTTGCTTGGGAGTGTAAGCTTTTCTTTACTTTGTACCACCTCATGAAATAAATGAGAGAAAATCACACTTAGCATGAAATAGGATAGATAGATTTGACAATGGAAAATCTGCAAGTCTTTTTTTAATCTACAAACCTGGGCATCCAGACCTCCAAGATATTAATTAGCCTGTTATACAAATGAAGTTTCTCTCGAAACTTTTAAAATTCAAGAACAAAAACCCCCGCCCATACATAGATGCTTTTTCTCCTACAACAATGAAATTGAGCATAATTAAGGTACATTCAATTGCTGGAAAAGACGGTAAGCTGAGAAGGAGTTGCAAACAGCAATAAACATAAAAGAAATGAAGCTTGTGGCCACTGCTGCTTCAGACTTTGCACAGAATTGTAGTATGTTGTAGGATGAGCAACTGAGTCCAACTTCACCTTTCCTTAAGATTACTGCTGCTGCTGCTCCAGCTGCACTTGCTGCCATGAGACTGAAGGATAAAACCTGCACACCCATCAATGTACCTCAATATCATTTAGCTTCTAACTGCCAGTTCCTCACAAGAATAGACAGATCACTCTCAAGAAAAAAAAACCAACATAAACTCCTCAACACACAAGGATCCATAGAAAAACAAATTGTATTATGACAACTCAGAGAATCTGCAAAGTTCCTCTACAAAATTCTTGACACGATAATGTGAATGAGGTAAGTCTTTTTCTTCAACATAAAAACCCGGCCAGGGTGCATTTCAGTGTGCAAAATGCACAGTGAGCATTACAAAAACATAGTGTCCACCTTACTAGCAGGAACGCCTGCCATATGATTTTTATACATGGGAAAGCCCTGGCAGCAGAGCATTACACCATTGACCTGAGGGTTCTGTCCTTGATTTGTGGGTGTAATGCCCTGCTGCCAGGGCTTTCCCCTATACAAGCAGCAGTGAGAGAAGCAAGTCTGTGACGATCATTTGTGTGGTGGGATTCTGTGGAAAGAATGCAAAACCTTGAACCAAATAGGTACTACACATCAAGGATCAGATATAGTGCTCATGATTGTGATGGAAGTCAAAACTGCTGCTCAGTGGCTCACCTGATCACAAGTGTATGTGAGGACTCCAAGGGACACAACAGGTTGCGGGAAAGCTTTGCCGGACATCAACAGAAGGATGGTATGAAGCAACTGTGCCATGGAATAGGCACACACTATTGCATTCATGGAGATCAGAAATCTGCCACAGGCTCACATCGCCATCAACAAACAAACAAACAAACAAATAGAGGAAGAAGAAGAAAGCTTGATCAAGAGTCTGCTACATTCCAAAGAAACTCCTGGAAAAAAAAACTTCCTACATTTTGTTGACAAAGCTCATCATCATCATTGCTGGTGCAATTCACGAGAAGAAGACCATGAGCACAAAAAGTCATGACGGAAGTGGTGCCAACAGGAAGCTTGTGCACTTACATGTAAGCTGAGAGGTCGGTGAACTTGACAGAGATGAAGCTGAACGCCGACACTCGCCGAACCTCTGTATCCAAAGACATCATCGTGATTGCAACAATGGAAAACAAGAGCGTCGCCGTCCGGAGTGTGATCGACGCCAGACCTAGCATCCTTCCTCGATCCGTCAGCGCTGCAGGTTGCGTGTACATCGCAGGGGGAGTTGCGCCTGCAGCAATCTCCGCCGAATGTCCGGGCTTCTTCGGGAAAACACGACCATCAAAAAACTGCGTGTTCCATGCCGATTGTGCCATTTTCTTCTCACCCGGGCCGGGAACAAAAACCGACTTTTCTCTCTGTTTTCTAAGCTCCTCTTCGGAATTGTGTCGAAGAGAGTGTTGTTCCTCGAGCGAAAGATGGATCTCCCGCTGCCAGAATAATTCTTCTACAACCTTGATGACTGAAATATGTATCTTTGGGATCCGAAGGTACTTGTGAAGATACGAATGCTCACACTACGGCTGATGATTGAGAGATTGTGAAACATTTCAAAGACGTGTTGATATCAGTTTTTGCTCTCTCTCTCTCTCTCTCTCTCTCTCTCTCTCTCTCTCTCAAAGATTATGCACTCGTGATGTCGAATGCACCAAGTTGTGCACCAAGGTGTTTTTAGAGAAGAAAAGCACAAACACTGGTGAAGAACTTTCAGATGGGACTCTACTAGATCTCGACGACAACAACAACAACAACAACAAACTAAGTTTCATTACAAAAGCAGCCGAGCTCCATGCATTACGGCTCCTACTATTGTGAGCTTCGGCTGTGGACTTTGGAGCCCCATGAGCTGAAACTGGACATTCCAGACTACAAGAAATCTGGCTTGTTTGTTACTACTGTTCAGCTTCTACTTAGTCTGCTACCGAAAGATGCTCCCCCCCCCCCCACAAACAACGGACTCTGGTTATCATTTCATTATCATCATCATCAACAGGCGGCGCGCAAGTTGGAGCTCGGCGCTTAATCGGCGTCCGACTGAGTTTTAAACTAAAAACATTAGATTTGGAAGTTGTATGTTTGGGGATGTTTGAAGACTTTAAAATTGAAGTTTTTCTAGCATTGGTTCCCTTCATTCAATCGTATTCTACATTCAATAACTGAAAAAGCTTGCATGAGGTTGGACATGTAGATTTATTTTAAAATGCTTGCAAAAGTTTGGCATAAATTTGCACAATTTACTTGGAATTCAATGAAGATGAATTGAAATGCAATTTAGATGTTACCTTCCAAAACAATAATCAAATTCAACATAGACATAAACATCACTAATAAACATCAAACATGACTAGAAATAAGGATATGGAGAATATATATTATAATATTCAAGAACACAAAACTCTCCACCCAACCATTGGACCATGAAAATGCACATCAAACACCATAATCAACCCTCAAGCTCAAAACAATTCAAAATAGGTGTAGAAATGTAAATCATTCAACCACCTCACTATCAACATATCCTAAAACAAAACTATCATAACTAGGAGGTAGAGAAATAGGAGGAGACAATAATGAACCTAGGTATTTAGTAGTTGCTTCAAAATATATTAGCAATGAAAGACTCCATGGAGGATTAGGGTAGAACTCCTTGTGAGCAAAAAAATGGAATTGTCCTTGAGCTTGGAGGAGAAAAAGCTCTGCAATACAACAACCACCATCTAGTGAAAAAACAACAAACAAATAAATTAACAAACACTAAAACCATGTTACATCAAACATTTGAAGGGTAATTTACTCACAATCAAGATCAAGTCTAAGTATATTATTTATCAATATTTTTGGGTCACTAATGTCCTCCTTTCCTATATATGTATCATTGGCAACAACCTCCAACAATGGTTGCAAAACCTCAACAAACACATCATGATATGATTCAAGCATCAAAATGTGTTTGTCAAAGATTCACAAGCTTTCAAAAAATTCCCTAGAGGGAGAAAAAGGAAATGTATTTAATGTAAATCAAATAATGAAAACCTGAAAATGAAACAAAAAAAAACATTGAAAAATGAAAGATGAAAATGACATGTAGAAACATTGATGTCAACAATGAGGTTGTTGGGAGAAAAAAATGCTTGTAAAAACACACAAAAGTAGTTGAAACATGGATTTCATGCCCTACCTGAAAAGGAATCCCAATCTTGGATTTCTAAATAAAATCCAAGCTAGTCCAATTGTACAAGACATCATCTTCCTCCACATTTTCTCCTTGTCCATGGATATCACTAGGAATTGTGAATAAATGGAAACCTCCTAGCTCCCAAAAAGGAAAGTGGCCCTCTTCAAAAGAATCTTTTCAAAGAAAAACATAATGTCATTCAAAATGTCGAGGGTAGAATTTATGAACAACCAATTTATGATTAGGTTAAAACTTCATTTTTTTTTACTTGTTTTATGGGCTTTTGCAATGTAAGCCATTCATAATGGTCTAGTTGGAGCAAATCTTGAAGCAATAATCATTGAAATATGCCTTCACATCCATTAAAGCACAAAAGTCGTCATGATAAAAAGAAAGATGTTTTTGTTCTTTACCACGTTTTCGTCTACAAACCCAAAAATATTGGAAACCACATAGTTTAGTACCCTTTTGTTCCAAGAGGGGACCAATGATGGCAGATCAAAAACATATGAAATCAATAAATTGCTAAGGATTTCTACAATGAGAAGGTCAGCCTTATCCTTTATAGATTTGTGTAAAAAAACACCATGAGAACATTTGAAAAGAAGCCAATAAGGAAGATTAAAGGAAGAAATCACATACCTTCTTCCAAAATAAATTTTCTTGTCAAAAGTAGTAGGCCAAGCCTTAGTAGCAACCTTGGTTTTCACAAGCAATAACCAAGAAAGGTTTTGTGATCTTCTCATTAATCTAGGGGTCATTTCAGTTGCTAGGGGAATTGTGGTCAATTGAAGAAGCAAAGGAAACACCTCTTGCTCTTCCTATATAAAAAAGTGGAACAAGTCTTCACCTCTTTCAATAATGGGTGGAGGTGTTAGGTCAAAGACTTTAAGCAACCCTGAACACATATGGGGATCACTCTTACAAAAGGGAATCTTACTACTTTGACACAAATTGGGTCTCCTATATTGCATGAAACAGTTGGTTCTCTACATTAGAGAACACAAAAAAAACTTGAGGAATGTTCATTTTGACTACATCCTTCTTCCTCTTCTTTTTCTCCATGTTCCCTCTTTTATTCCTTTAAGAAAAAAAATAGATTGTCCAAGGAATCAATGTTAAACTTTTCCTTCATGGACCTTTTGGAAGAATCAAATTGGGGGGATAATCCAAGTACAATTCAAAAGTCTCCAAATACATAGGCGTCCAATCTTAAACCAAATCACAATGTTTAATGGAATACATGGAAGAAGTACATTTTCAAGTATGAGTATATGATGTTAAAATATATTTGTGCCAAAAACATATATGTCACAACATACTAAATATAATGCAAATATATTTTTTAAATGATTGAAATGATTTTTAGTCTTTTTGAAACTTGTAATATCTATTAAACATTATGATTTTATATGATTGGAATAAGTTTGTGAGCCATATGAAAAGTTTAATAATTAACATATTACAAATGTGTGTTTTTGGAGGCAATGACCATAAGTATGTGGTAAATCAATATTTTGACAAACTATCATTTTCAAATGGAAGATGACAAGATATGTGAAATGGGCTATTTTCAAAATTTTCATTTTAAACATTTTTTGGTTGACTAATTCAAACCCAAACCTAGTGCAATCCCAAAACAGAAACAAATTTTATTATATTACATATACCATAAATATACCCATTATTCTTTGAATTTAATTTACCTTTTTAAAAAAAAATATTTGATATCATTAATTTTGTGAAAATCAAAATATCAAGCTGAAACACCAAAAGTGAAACCCAAAATTAAATGCAACACATTTTGCAAAAACATACATTACATACATGTCATGAAAGTGCCCAAAATGGCCCCTTGTAGTGTGTTTTCACCCCTAAGAAATAACTATCCTCTAAAGCTTTACAATACTTTCAATGCCTTTGAATGTTCCCCAAATGGGTTTACAGGCCTTCCATAGCTATTGTCCCACCTTAACAACACTTACAAACCTTTTGGTGATAATGCCTACCCTCTGTAATACCTTGAAACGCCTTCCCAACAATGATTACCATCTACAACCACTACACCCTCTTGTGGTAGTTGCCTTTCGTCTGAAATAGTCCCACTATTTTGTAAACTTCAACATTCAAATACTCCCACTTCCTATTACCACATATTAATTACTACCTTCATGTGGCAACAAATGACTTCCTACTCTAAAAGCTAAATTTTAATATAAATTTCTACTCCTTTTTGTAAAAGATTTACAAAAAATTATTATTTCAAATATAACAACGCATTATGTAACTTTAAACTATACTACTTTTCACATATCCTAATAAGATAAACTCAGACAAAAACACATGTTCTTCAACCATTATCCATTAAAACAACACACAAATACAAATACATTTCCAACTATTCTTTCCTCTTTAGTGTTACACCACACTTCTCCAAGAAAGTTCTTCATTCTAACTCCCAACTACAAACTTATTGAATGCCATAAAAATCCTCCTTCTCCACAAAGTCGCACAAAGGCCCACATTGACCCCATGAAAATAGGGTCCTTATCCTAATTCGTTCTTAGAAATCTTTTAGATGATTGGGTCAATTACACCCAACCATTCACTAACATGAACTACTTAATCCCATTAGCTTTGCCCTTTTGGTAAGGGACAATAAGTTTACCACTAGTAACTACTAGTTACTAAGATGCCTATGGCACTAACTAGTCTAAAGATTTATACCCCTTAGCAGACCCCTCTTGGGTTAGCATCATTCAAAGTTTGAATACCTACATTGATCAAAATTGACCATTCAAAAAAAAATTTAGACATTAATCTTAATTGTTATCTCAAACTAAGTGCCTATGACCCTATATCTTTGTGACTGAAAATAAAAGTAGTTTGGTTTGAAACTAAGTGGGTCAGAAGACACATAATGTTGGGAGGGTTTTCAATTACCAAAAAAGAATGTTAATATTTATGTACATAAACAAGTTAATTTTCATTACTTCCTTTGCATCATTCTAAGAGTCGCATGTTTTTCCTCTAATTATTCAAACTTTCATTATGAATTCCTTGTAGAAAGTAATATCCCAAATTTCAAGCCTCCACACTAGAAGAAATTTGCATATTTTCAATTTAAATTTGTGACTAATTTTTAGTCACAAATGACATTTGCAACTAAAATGATTTGTAGTTACGTTGAACAAATTGCATGTGACATTAATTGCAAATGTTTATGACATGATGATGTAATCACATAGATAATGGGTGAAGTATGTGTTCGAATTGACTATATTTTTCATTTGTTGACCTATAGCACATGCAACCAATTAGTGACCAATTTTTAACAACCAATGTCATGTTGCCACATGGCATATTAAAAGAATATTAAATAAATCAAATTTTTTACCAAAATTTTAATCTCAACCGTTTATTTTCAAGGCCTTTGATTCATACATGTGGGTGAATAGTTTTGTGCCACATGGCAACATTTTAGATTTTTGAAACATTTAAAATAAAAATAGGTGGGTATGTAAGGATGCCTAGGATAAGCAGGTAGGTAGGTAAGTAGGCAAAGGTAGGTAAGTAGGTTGAAATAGATAGGTAAGTAAGTCTTAAAACTTTTTAAATTTTGTTTCATTTTATTTTGGATTTAACCAAATTAGAATTAAACTTCTCTAATTGGTTCGTCCCAATTAGCAAATATTGTGTATTTTAATGTTTATAGTGTATCTATTTAAATAGTTTTACATTTGAAAGTGAAATCAAACAATATAGGATAAAAAATCTATTTGCAATTAAATTACAACTAGATTTTTTATCCCATACAATTTGGGTTCCCTTTCAATTGTGTCAACTTCATAAGTGATTCACTCATTAATTAACTAACTAAATCATTAACTTCCTATTACCTACAACCTAGTTATTTACTACTTACCTATTACCTACCTTTGACCTATTTACCTACTTATTAACTATCTACCTATTAATAATATAAATAGGTGGTAATGGCATCAAATATTAATTAAAAGTTAATAATAACTAAATAAATAATAAATTTTTATAAGATATTTATAAAAATTATTTTAATATTAAATTACAACTAGTTATTATTAAATTTATATTAAATGAATAATTTGTTAATATAACTAATTTTTAATTTTAATATTACTTAATTTTTAATTTTGTAATAAAATAGTATTCAATTGATGATTCAATATTTAATTTATAATTATAATTAATCGATTATTAAATATTAAATATTTATTAAATATTTTATATTAAATAAATAATGAGTTAATATTAATAATATCTAATTCTGAATTATTTAATTTAAAAATGGTTAGTGAATATTTATTTGAATAAATATTTTTAACTAATAAATATTAAATCTAATATTTATTAGGTTTAAATTATTAACTCATATTTAATTTCAATGATGAAATAAAATTATTATTATTATAAATATTAATTTAATTAATTGAACATTCAATTTCAACTAATTACCAATTAATTTATATTAAATTAATAATAAGTTCATATTAATATTTTAAATTTTAATAATATTTAATTCCAAAATTTAATGTTAACTACTAATTACTAATGATCAACTATTAATAACTAGTTAAAATTAATTAATTGCATCATAAATATTACTAAGAAAAAAATGTAAATTTAAATTTAAATCATTTCTTTTACACCTTTAATATAACCTTCATGTATTTTTCACAAAAAAATTGCATTAAACCTTACAAGTATGTTGATAATATTCATAATAAATATTTATTATAATCTGAATAGAGTTTTTAATTGTACAACCCTAAACATGTATGGTTATCATGCCCATAATACACATTGTACATATTTAGGGTTACATTTTTAAGGTATTTATGACTAAATTTTGGTTACACATGCAATTAACGAGACATGGAAGCTTATTTGTGGATGAATATAATCTTAGAAACATCCACATAAGAGGATGAAAAAGATATTAATTGTAGTATAGTTGTAATATAATCGCAAACCCTCCCCAAATTTGGTGAAGTTAATAACTGGTTGCAAAAGTAATCACAAATGACACATAGTCGCATTTAGTCACAAATAGGATGATTGCATATCACCAAATTTCTTCTAGTGCCACTTTTGAATGTAATCATTCAAGGAGATTACTTCGTATGTTTGGGCAATGGAAATGAGAAGGTCTTGGATGGTGGAATCTAAGAGCTTCTTTCCTTCAACTTCCATTTGCAACATCACAAATTTTTACAAATGTCAACACATAATTACATTGATTTTAACCTAGAATTTTTTTAAAATGTTGCAATCTCAAAAAAAAAAAAAGCTTGAAACCTAATGCCAAAATGTTGTTTTGTGAAGCCATTTGTCAAAAGTGGCATTGAAAAAACCTTATTTAAGAAACTTGTTGGCCTTCTTCATTACATTAGATTAATTCTAGAGCTTTAGCTACTAGACTTTTTGTTCATTTCTTACATTGGCACTAACCAACATTTGAAGTTTTTTAATAATAATTTTAGGTTTAGGCTTCATGTCATAATGACTTGAACCTGCTGGTTCTAGGCCTAATGCCAAATTACACACTAACAATTGTTTATGAAATCCAAACATGTATTCCTAATGCACAACTTCCATAACCTTGATGCTCAAGGATTCTAAGTGATTGGGATTTTTTTAGTTGATTTTAAAACATCAACATAGTAATGTTAATGTGTAGTATCCATAACAATTACATTATAAGAAGGAGAACCCAAGGTTGGGAACATCAAGTAGATGAACAACAAAATGAGATATTCCAAAAAGACAAATCAATTTAAAGAAAGGGCATTCATTTTACATATTTAATCAAAAAATGTCTCCTAGGTGATGTACAAAGTTTTTCTAGCTTTAGCTTCACATTTCTTGTACATCCTCAAATTGCTATAATGGAATTATTTTGATGCTTTGGATCTTGAAGAAATTAGGGAGGGCTTAACAGGTTGAGTCCCAAGGATTTACATTGTTAAAAATAGGAATTTGTGAAGCAAACAAAAAAAAATGTATGGAATTTTTGGAATTAGGAAAGGCTATAAATACTAATTTATTGAGATTTGTCATCCCCATGAGCAACTTTGCAAGTTCATTATTCATGTTAAGGCCAAATTTATCCAAGGTTATGTGCTATTATTCTAAATCGTGAAAACGAACTTATCAACAAATGGAAACTAGGTTTGAAGTTTGTGATTACCATCCCAAACATGGAACATTTTCATCAACAACCAAAAGAGGTCAGGATCTCTTAACAAAAATTATTCAAAAGTCATTTTATTTGACTTTTACAAATTTTATTCCATGAGTTTTCAAATTTTAAAAATTTTAAAATCACCTTGCCTTGCCGATTGGTGGGGAGACAAAAAACACCTTCTCCCCCTACATGTGGCCCATTTAGAACACCTATTTCGTCTTCATGATGTTTATCTTGAAAGCAATATGTATAATCAACATTGTAATTAAAAAACAAAACAAAATACTCATTTTAGATGCATTTTGAACCTCTCCAACACCTTGAATTCTTTTTCTAGAATCCTTTTGTCATTTTTCCACACAACCCCATAACTTATAAACACCTTCAAGAATGTAAAAAAAAGAACAATAAAAGAGAAATGAGGTAAAATCTTGAATTCAAATACCAATGTGAATGGTGCATGTGCTCATTACAAGCCCTTAAATTCACTAAAAAAAAAACATTAAATATCTTTTGAAAGTTTCTAAATGAACACATAATAAAGGGTTTTGGCAAGATATAGTTTACACAAAAAAGTATCACAATTTGACAATTTTCAGTACCTATCCAAGTTTCATGCATCATGGTGGAAACTTGGAACATAATTTTCATTAAAATTTTGTAAAAGATGATGGTTCATATCCCAATTTAGCATTATGTTGTGAAATCAATCCACATATGAATGATATAATAGTTCAACAAAATATTATTTTGATTTGGAGAACCTTGTCACATTTTTACAATTCCAACAAAAGGACTAAGAAGTACTACATTTAATAATTAATTTTTCATGAAATTTTACACATACATAAAAGAAACCATAAAGAACAATCTTTTCCATCAAAGTTTTCATATTTTTTAAGGTCATGGAATTTAAATAAGATGATTTTAAAATGTTTATTAATACATTGTGGTATGAAAATGTTAATGATTATGATTTTTTTAGGTTAGAAAATTTTCTTCCATTGAAGATTTACATGGGCTAAATGTTTTTTTAATCATTTGATATAAGTAAGATGAAGTTTGAATTTTTTTTTAAATGGAAAGCTACTATCAAATAAAGGTTTTTTAAAAACTGTTTATTAAATTATTCGTATACATTTACACAAATGTACAATTATGTTTCAATTTTATATTCATAATTCTTGTGAATTCTTTTAATTTTGAAGCCCAAATCATTTATATGTGATCTTTAAAATTATTCAAAGTGAATGAAATCTTACATTTTGTTATTTTTGATATTATGTAATTCCAAATTTGCCACAAGTTGTGTAAACCATAGCTTGCCAACACCCTAAATTTAAAAACATATAAATTTTTTAAATTCTATTTTAGAAGACCTAATGACTTCATTGAAACCAAAAGTTTAAGATAAATTAGAATTTTGAATTCTTGATTTAACAATAATCAACACTAATTGAGGGGAGCCCAATGAAATTCTAGGCCTAAAGCTTTCAACATTAAACAAAAGATTCTCAACCAACCAAAAATTCTCAAGTTTTAAAAGAGTTTAGAATAACATTTTAATTTTTTTGTTTCTCCTATGTATTGAACACACAACTAGTTTACAAACAAATCGAAAAAAAAAAACTAGTACAAAAAATTTACTTCAAGGGTTGGGTTTTTTTTACATTGAAAAAGCTTCAACTTGCAAATGACCATGAACTCTCATTTAAACATTTTCGAACCCTAATGCATTTAGTAAAGTTCTCATAGTTAAAATCTTTAAACCTTGCAACCCCATTTGAATTTTATGATAAAGTTAAAGTCAACTTTTGCAATATGTTTGAAGTAGATAACATAATAAATCCAATCATCACTCCACTTGTTTGATATCAAATGAAGTGGTTGGATGATAATGGCAATGGCAATGGGTTATCATTTTGGAGTGTAAAGGTCAAACCTTGGTAAAATTCCCATGTGGTTAATGGTATATGTTAACTGTACAAAAATAATTTATTATTAATAATATAAAATATAAAATTTGAATTCATATATTAAAAATATAAAAAATAATTTAAATTTAAAAATGTCATATGAGAATTTTTAATTTGATTAATTTTTAGTGAATTCACTTGTTTCTACCAACTTGTTACCAATCATTAAAAGATGTGATGAATTCATTAAATTTTTAATTTAATCAATTAGTGATGATTTCATTTAAATGATTAATGAATCTCCTAGTGAAACTCTTGATGAAATTCTTAGTGAACTAGGAACACACCTTTACTAATGAATGTGTTTGTGAAGGTTTTCCACCCAATGAAAACTGCATGTGCATTCACGATCTTCCATCTCCTTTTTGTTGTTATACATGGTCTTCACATCATTTCAATTTGTCATTGTTATATTCATCATGAACACTACAAATCTCATTTCGTTCACCTTGTGTTCATGGCAAAATGTGTTGAACTTCATTTAAAACAAAAAGTTGAGTTGTTTCATCCTCTACTTTGATTTTGCACAACATTAATATCATCATTCTTTGATACAATGGATCATACACATGCATCACAATGATTGGCCATCTAATTATGTGTTTGACATGGTCAAAAATAAATCTCACAATGAATCAAATTTCCTTCAAAGATCCATCTCACATACTCCATTCCCAATGCATGTCCATGAGTGGACATTTGGAGAACATGACATGATTATGGATTATTTTGAATAGGAAAGACAATGTTTTGGAAATAATCATAAATTGAGTGTTGATTGATTTCAAAAACACTTAAATTTATTTTTTTCCTTCACTTTGTGGATGATGTCCTCAATTGGACACAACCTTGAATTCTTTAAGCATGTCATCCAATTCATGTCCTTATAAGGGGGACTATCATCACCCACCAAGATTTTTTTCCAAAATAATGTTCTTCCTGATACACATAACAATTGTCCAAAAGGATGCATGAAGTTTCTCCAAAACAATATATTTGACTTTTCCTTCAATACCTCTCTCAAGGATTTTCACCTTTAAATCATCCACAACATGTGTGTGTATTGCTACTCTTGTCAAGAGTGGATCAAGGCTTGTAGCTAAGAAAAACCTTGAATCACACAACAAATTTGATAATGCACCAAATTTACATTATGCTACACTAATTGAAAACATGATTTTAGATGTCAAAGACCTTACCTTTCTTGAACAAAAACACTAAATAACTCCTCTTACAATTCCAAGAAAATGCAAGCTTTAATTTACTACCAAAAATGGCACAAACAACAAAGAAAATCCCTAACACTTAAAATAATACCCACTTCATCCAATTGTCCTTTGAATTGACAATAATTAAGACCAATTTTCATGAATCAAGCAAAGAATATTTCAATGGATATCAGATTTAGAAAACATTGCCAATAATATGATTTCACCATTGGTTCATGAATGAAGTTAATGCATGATCTTTCACCTTTCATCGATAACAGATGAAATACACAAATCAATATTCACTTTCTATCCAATAAATCAAATTCATTCATTGCATTTTAATTTCTCCTAATAATAAAATGTTCAAAAAGGTGCTAACAAAGATTATTTTGACAATGGGCTGTACTAAAATTTCTTTGAGCCAGTTTTCCAAATAGAAATAATCCTCACACTGGCCACCACCCCCTCCCTGAATTACATTTGGCACATTCGCATAGGCAAACTTTCTCCCTTTTAGCTTATAAGAAAAAGCAATATATATGTTACAAAAAAGAAATCCATAACCTCGACACGATCTCCACAAAAAATCAAAGGTAGACATGCATACCACTCTTACACCAAGGCATGTATATGTTTCAAAATTGATCTAGATAAGAAAAAAACACATATATATGTTAGAGAAAGAAATCCAGAACCTTGACATTAACAACACAAAAGAATGAAAGATAGACATGCATATCACTCTTACACAAAGGCACGTATATCTTTCAAAATTGGCCCATATAACAATGCTATATAATGGTACTTCCAATTGATATGAACCCATACCCATCTGTCATAGGAGAAATCTCACAAATTAAAATTAAATGTGTGCAATACATGGACAACAATGGTCAATGCTTCTGACCACAAAGAAATTGTCATGCACACAAGTCCTACACAAATTCCCAAATTCAACAATCAAAAGATTACAAATCATTAAAGACAACATGTTTATCAAATACATCCACTAACAGGACTATTTCTTGCCAACCCTAAACCTATATTTTGCAAATCAATAATGCATTGCATAAAACCACCATCATCTCACTAGGCAACACAATCTCAAGTTCATGCTTCATATGCAAATGCAATAACCATTTGTGTACATGCATGACTATGATTTCCACAAATAATGATCACATAAGGTTAGACTCTTGCACCACCCCACTTGGGACACCCACAATATACCCATAGCCATTATTGAATTAAAATTTTGTCACAAGACAAATTTCCTGAAAATGTTACAAGCAAGAAAAGGAAAAAATCAAACAAGTACTCCAGGCCATGAGAGACAAATGGTGGTTGGGGTAAAAACAAGGGTCTTGGGCGGAAAGGGAACTGAATCAAGCATGAATAAAACCAACCACCTTTTCATTATCTTTTCTGGCCCCAAGCAAGCCTTGGCATGTTGCAAGGTGTGAAAAACGACTCTTTCCAGAAGTCTGAAATCAGATCCATAATGCCACAACATCTCATCTGCTCTCAACCTCAGCTGGAGACATTCCAGCTCCACTGAATAGACTTAAAGAAATAGATGGCTCTGAGTGAAGATTGTACCATGCATGAGATTCCCAAGATTGTGCCAAATGTCTTCCGTAGCCTTTGGCATATACATACTCAGCCTGCAATAGATCACCAAGCAAATGTGAATAAAGATGAAAACCAGACAACTGAGCATAGAGCTGTATCAGCACCTACTAGTGCATTAAAGCATTTCAAAACAAGAAACAGGGAACAGTTTTCTACCATTCAACATACCTAGATCACTCAAAGGCAATTTGGCTTTGGAACTGTTTGGCTAAGGATGAGCACACAGGAGAGACTACTGAAGTCACCATGTAATTGTGTCCAGAACTGCAGACACCATCTTTAAACAGCTCCAGTTCTCCACCTTGCAGAAAAGTAGCAGATAGTCTGTATTTATCAACTAGCTGCATTATAGGTAGTTAAAAAACATGTGAAATCTCACCATCATTTGTTGATCCCAGAGGTAATATGTTGAAATGCCCCCATATCAATAGTTGTCACACAGCATGCCACTTAATATCAAAGACCACACCATATCGAGTTACTGGGTCCAAAGAAAAAGAGAAACACAGCATCTGACACCAGGACAGCAAGATAGCCAGCTGGCCCAAACAGTAAACTAATTAAATAAAACAGGGGGTTGTTTTGGAGCTATACAGTCTACTTTAGCATCTATTCCCCTGACACCAACCATGATAAATTACAGTGTTTGTGCACATGCACAAAAGATTCTTGCTCTACAATTTTATCCCCCCAGTGTGATAGCATAAATTTGGCAAGGGCACACCTCTCCATGGATATACTCGCAATTTCCACAATGCATATGACAACAAAGCTGTCTTACGCAGAGCCTGGTTGCAAAATTGCCAAGTAATATCACAGAAAAATGCTAATGATTTCTAGAACTTTGGTACATTTGCCAAAACACATCTACACTACAAGGCAGATACCTCATGAAGTCCTTTCCTGCAGAATGAAGAAACAGTGCTTGGATCTTTTTAAAGGAAGCATGAATGTACAATTACATATGTTGATATTATTCCACTGACCATAATGGATATCTAGAGAAGCCTCTGCAACTCCACCTGTCTATACCGTTCTTTACGCCTCTCTTTTTCCTCTATGGCTGTAAGTCTTGGTGTATCTAGCCACCTGCATCACCAAGCATCAAGAGGACACAGATCCAAGATGTCACACCAGATTTCATGAATAAAAATGCCAGAGGTACTCCAGTATTTCAGGTACTTGAGCCAAAACTATCTTGTGAGCATGGGCTGACACCACTGTTATATCACTGGACAATCAGCTAATTACAAGTTTCAAGAGCAGCCAAAAAATCAGTACCAATGCAGGGACTTGGAGAGACTTCTGGGAAAATGGGTGACAGGAACAAAGAAGACAAAATCATTGCATTGAGCAAATTGAACCTGAAGAATTTGCAGCTTTCTTCCTCAACTTCATTTGGTTCCTTCCTCTTCTTTAAAAAGGGCACTCTGTAGTTGCTACAACTCCAATACCGAAGGCCCATGTTGGCATCACCAGTCCTGGTGACAGTTTTCATCACTGCCCGCCTTTGACTTAACTTGCAATTACAAAGTGGAGCACCAACTTCCTCTTCTGCAACCTCTGCACACACAACATTAAATGTCACAAGGGTTAATCCTAATTCAAACAGTAAATGGGAGGACTGCTTAGGGTACTTTCATCTCTTGAGCTACACAGAAACATTTCCAACTGCTGTTGGTTTTGTACTGTTCAGGGAAAGCTGCATCTCTTTGTTTCCAAAATTTGGAGCATAAATGTCACAGTTGGCTTCCCATTGCCAAATAACAAATCCATAAGAACTAGAGCTTCCTGCATTCTTCAGTTCCAAAGAAAGTGTGTTGAGGAAAGTTAGTTTCTGCAGGTATTGGGTTTCATACCTCCCTCTGACTGAATTTTGCCTTGATCTGCTTCTGTCACATTCACTGTATCAGCCGTGACACTCCCCTTTTCCAATTTCCAGGCAGAGCTCTCAAGCTGGGCACCATTGTCATCCCAAGGCACATTTCTCTGGCCACCCTCCTTCATTGCCTCAGTGGTGGGCTCATTTGCTTCAGCTTTGTCATCAGCTTTCTTGGCCTTCTCCACATGTATTCGATGTTCATGCTAGAGACCCAAAGCAATCAAATTTCAGAGCACTAACACAAACACCAACATGGGCAGGAAACCACTACATGCGAACCCTCTAGACTGTTCTAAGCAAGCAAATGTGCAAATGCTGGAAACAAGACACTACAAGCAGACAGCACAGAAGGTGTTTGGTTTTGTGACCACCTTTCTCATTTCTTCCTCAGGAGGAGAGGCATCTGCAACCTCCACACTCTGACTGAGCTCACAGTCAACTGCTGTAAATGTGATCTTGCTGGGAGAACTGGCTTTGTTCACAGTTCCATTTGTGTGCTCCTTAGATCCATTGCCTACTTGATGTGCAGATTGCTCCTTCAAATATACCTTGTTGGGCACCTTTCTTGATCTACCCCGCTTGGCCACCTTTTGTGTCTCTGTCTTCTGGTCTTCTTGCTTCCTGTCAAGACTGTCCTCAACTTCAACAATATCTTCATGTTTCTGTTTACCAGGGTCAAGATCATCCTTGCTGCAACCTCCAAGTGAAGAGGCTACTTCTTTCAGTAGTGGGTGAGCATGAACCACACCCTTGCTCCCTGATGACTCTAGTAGAGAGTTGTTCATGTTTAAGCTGGCTGCGTCTGGCTTGAATTTGAATTTGGCGTGGACCTCTATGCTGTCTTTAACTTTCAAATCCTTGGCACCACTTACATCAGTCCCTCCATTAATATCCCCTGCTTGCTCAATTTCCATATGACCCTGCCAACCATCCTTTTTTGTATCTTGAACTTGCACATCCCTTGTATCATCATCCTTTCTACCAAACTCCATTGCTTCTTTGGGCTCCATGTCAACATCAGAGCTTGGAATGCTTCTGTTGAGAGCAGTTTTCAATTCCTGCCCATCCCTAGGATTTAGCACATTCTGACTTGAAGTACCACTGCCAGTGTTCTCTACAATCTCCAAATAGCTCTTCATCTTCAAGACTACAGTGGTTTCTTCAAGTTCCGAACCTTCCCCAGCACTTTCTTCATCTCTAGCAAGAGTGGCTGTGCTCCAACCATGACCTTTACCTCGGGCAGTTCTCTTGTGTTCATCTTGACCATGGGCCACTCTTGATGGAATTCCCCTTGCACCAGCACCTGTACCATCACCAGGTTGCAGGCAGTATGGACCAGTTATCTTCAGAGCTGCGGTGTCACAAGTGACCGTCACATGTTTCATCTTCCCACATGACTTCTCATTTCTCCAGTCTAAAGGCACGTCTACCCATTGAGCTTCAGCTGGAGTTCTTGAATTTCCTTCACTGTCTACAGCATTTCCACGATGCTTATGCACAGGGGCCATGACTGAGCGAGCTCTTTTGCTCATTACCACTGGTGCTCCTATGGAGCCCACTGATCTAGTTTTCCTCCCAGATGCCAGCCTCCAGACAGAACTAACAAAACCTGTGGTCTCACTGGCTGCAGGTATCCTTACAGATACCAATTTCCGACGAGTCTTACCAGGTGCAGAATGTTCCTCTTCAGACCCTGTCCACCCACGTTTCTTGTCAGCTGGACCTTGGGTGACATAAATTGGAAACTCAGTCCTATGAGCAACAATGGGAACAGCATCTTGAAGAACTGGAGTATCACTATCCAGATCAGGCAACCCGGACTTTTCTTCAGTTAGAGCCACCTCACTAGATTCGACCATAGAGGAGTCTTCATTTAGTTTCTCCTCAGTAGTGACATTTGTGTTCATACAAAGCTTTCCCACTTCAACAGCACCAAAATCAGTCCTCCCAGATGCTGTATGCTCAGCGGTCTCAACCATCAAAGTATTTTCACTGATTGCATTTGCAGTGGGTTCATTGCCACAAAGACCTTCTGCAGGCCCACAGACAACTTCATCCAGCCCTATGCATCCTGCAGCCATAGTTGGATCATAGATCACGGTAACAACAGTTGTTGACTTGGCCTCCATGACACCCTTTTCAATGCCTGGAACCTCACTGGCCACAACTGGCAACACAGAACCAACATCTTCACCCCCCTTCTTCCTGTCCTCCTGTGCCAGATCTGCAATATTCTCAACCATTTGAATGTTTTCAGTGCCTGGTTCATCTCCCCTTGATCCACACAACCCAGAACAGTGATTCTTGACGGAATCCTCAGCAGAAACTCCCAGTTTAACATCTTCTGTAACTGTAACCCTTGACATAGTGAGAACACTGTCACTAGAAGGTGGCCCTGCAGCAACAACTCTAAGTCTGTCTTCTTTATGTGCCTCAGCCACAGGACTAGTTTCAACAACCTTTACACCAGAGTCATCAACAGCATGCTCTGGCAGTTCCCTGGAAACATCTTCTGTATCCTTCATGATAAAATCAGTCTCCACATCTTTGACAAGTTGATCACCCTTCTCAGACAAAGAAAGCTCTTGTCTCTCGACAGGACCTTTGATGCAAGTATCTTTGCCACCTGCTGGTACTGATGCATCTGAGACTTCTTTCACCAGGTCCTCTATTTGAACTCTAGTTACTACTGGATTCAGCTGATTCTGAGAGTCCAGCACAGAGGGGGTCTCAGCTATTTTGGTAGGCCACATCCTGACGTCCTGAGCAGTATGAGTCTCAGGAATTTCAGTGGCTTGCTCAATTATTTTCTCTTTGCCTTTTGTGTCTTTGCAGGATTCAGAACCAAAACTAATCTCGGGTGTTGTACTAGACTGCCCTGGCTGCTTGGCCACCTTTTTCTCCACCCATGGAGCATCCAATGACCACGGATCATCAGGTCCATGATATTCCTCAGCTGGAAGCTTTGCAGCATACCGGGCCATGAGCCTCGCCTCTGTTCCAGAGTGACCACTTGTCCATGGAGAACCAAGATCCCCAAGTTCTGCCAAGTACTGTACATAAGCCAGGGGCAGTGCGTTAGAAGGTTCTTGCTGGACTTTCCAAGCACTGCAATAGAATCAGACTAGCAAATCTGGAGCTACATGTTTGCATCTTTCTAGACTGTGAAAATGATTCAAAATGCAAAGATGCGCAGGCATCCTTTAAATTTGAATTTACAAAGAAATCCTAATGTGGTTTTTGTACATTTTTCTGGTCTGGGCTTAAACTCAACTATTATACCCTCAATGCTTGCATCAATCCAGGGTCCAGTCCTATAGATTGAAGATGATAGTACATAACAGGAACTTAAACAGCATTCCCATTTCTGAAACAAAGAGCTTCTAATGCAGTAGATTTCCCCAGCAAGCTTTGCCATGGAAATGGGTCTGTATTACTTTTCTCCTTTTGATTTCCTCTGCATGGGCATATATCAAGGCAATTAACTGCAATTAAACATGCAAATGCAACAGTTGACACTCCAAATCCATGACAGAATGCCCAATGAGAAATCTGACATAGTCAGACCTTGAGCAGTGTCAAGATAGATACCCTGAACTGGAACATAGGAGAATCTCTACAGAATGTTTTTTATTAAGGTTTACCAGCTGATAGTATGCTCATGATCAAAAGCAAGCAGATGAGTTTGAATCCATTGATGTAGAAGCAATTATCTGAGGCTCCTTCAAGAACATCATCAAGAACATCACATTCATCACCTGAAACAGCAGCATCATGAATTGAAACTTACCTCTTTGGGCTCAATACTAATCTTGCTCTTCTTGGCTGTGGACTGTCCAAAGCTGTTCGAATCAGGAGAAAACTCCTCCACAAGCAAACATTCCTGTAGTTGCTTCCGCTTCTTTGAACTGCTTTTCAACTGTTCCCCTATTTCATTTTTTATTAACACACTTGGTGGGGAAGACTTCTGCAGGGCTGCATTTTGTGCTTCTGTATTTCCAACTGCCTTTCCTCCTTTTGCAGATACTTTGGTGGATGAAAGTGGTTCCACAGTACCATACACTTCTGACAGTGGGAGCTCTCGCTGCTGGTGACGACGAGACTGAGACTGTTTTCTCCTTGCAAGCTCCTCTTTAGGGGACTCTTCATCAATTTGGCTGGCTAGGATTTTTTTGGGCCTTGTCTTGGCAGGTACATCTCCAGTGGAGCCTTTGTGTATGACCCTTGATTGTTGCTCCATCTCCATTCTGTTTCTTCTTGATGTGGCCATTACATTATTGTCATCTTGCTCATTTTCTTGTGAGCCAGATAATTTCTGATTCCTTTCTGCACTTGAATTTTCTTGTCTGGTGGAGGATCTTCTTGTGTAGTGGTGATCTTTCTTTTCTGACAAGCCAACTACTGGAGACCTTTTAACAGCTACACCTCCAAGTGGAATCACAGTACTTTGGTGAACTTCAGATCGAAAACTGCGTTGTCTCCGCACCTGTCCCAACTTTGGAGACATCACTCCAGTAGGAACTTCTGGAGAATCTGCAGCTTGCTTACCCAGCACAGAGTGTGCAGCATTGGAAGGAAAGATGCCCTGATCCACACCAATTTCTACTGTGCCTTTCTTAGCTGCAGACCTTGTATAGTGGCGATCTGCGGTGTCTGTGAGATTGGACAAAGAAGATGCTTCGATGGCATTTAAACTGCCAGAAATCTCTGCATTTGAAGGCATGATCTTGGGTGCAGCAGTAAGGGGCTCCTGTGTAGCTTCTGCTTCCAGAGAAGCTACTAATCCACTTGTATCCAGGGCAACTTTGTGAGTAAGAATCAATGACTGTTCCGCCTTTCCGCTTGTGAGACCTTTCTTGACTGCAGATCTGGTTGCATGTTGACTACCTTGATCTTCCATCAGGGCCACTGATGGGATTGAATCACCAGTTTGACCTCTGGTTGGGACTCTGCTTCTGTGGTCCATCTCAGTAGCCTTAGTGCTGCTTATTTGATGTCCCTCCTTATTCTTCTCTTCCGTGTTAGCACTCAGTGTACTTGTTGCACCAACTAGGGAGATTCTTTGGTTCAGGTCAGCATCAACTTTCCCTTCTCCTACCTGCTTATTCACTTTCTCAGCATCAGCTTCAGCCAACCCCGGCAAAATCTGACTAGCCTCAGGATCTTCCAAAGTTGGTGAAGCAGAAAGGGGCATGTCATGAGCTTCAAGAGTGGAGGGTACTGCAGTATCTGGTGTGTCCTGATGTCCCCTTTTACCTGCAGACCTGGTGGAGTAAGGGGTACCTTGCTGTTGCAACATAAGATCCTTTTGGTGTAGCTTTCCTCTTTCTCCTTCACTTCTGTCCTCTTTGATGGGTCTTGGTACATCAACCCACCTAAATGTGCAGACAGAAACCAGGGTATTAGAGCAGGCTACTATAGCATCGTAAACCCAATAACACATGAAAAAAAGAAACTCCATTGATGACCTGCAAATGCCTCCAGTACACTAGTACACATAATATTTTCCCTGCATTCAGGCCAGAGGAACACCTCACAACTGTTTACGTTGCATTTACCACACAATCATCAAGAAAGGCATGTAATCTATAGCCCATTGAGCTCTCCATGCAGACTGCCAGCTTCATATAGACTACTCTATACATCATTATTGTGCCAGCCAACTGCAGACCCTATAGCTATCCCACTCTACTGAATTATCACAACAAGCCAGCTTTGAGTGGTTCTGGAGCTAAAAGAGAAAGGGAGCACATTTATCTTTCCAACATGGGAAGACTGTTGAACTGATACTTCCAGCCAATGATATGAAACAAATTTGTGAAGATTGTTTCCACATCTTTCAGGTGTATGCTCTAAACTGCTACAGGGCCTGGTGCAAACAAAATATTGGCAACAAATTGTATCTCATATCTCAACCTCGAAGTCCAGATAGGTTGGGTAAAGAGGACATTCTATTAGCTTGTCTATGAGATTAATCCTGCAGCCAAAGGAAGAAACAGCTTACTGGAAGAATCTGCAATTCTGTGTATCTGATCCCTTGCGCTTCCCCTTCCGTTTAAAAAATGATGGTTCCTGGGCTGCACACATCAGATAGCGTAAGCCCCTATTGGGGCTCTTCTGCCCCATCATCCTTACCACAGCAACTTTCCCACAGTCACACAGCACACCATCAGTATTCCCTCCAGCCGCATTTGCTTCAGGGCTGCCATCCAGATACTGATCGTCTGACACAGCAGTCTCTTCTGCAATAGCAGCTGCTTCTGCAAGGCCATCTACCACCCCCTGGGCTACTTCATGTGCAACAGCTTCAGCTATAACTTCTGCTACTGTCTTTACAATGTCAATTCCTGCTTTTCCAGTTGAGTCTCCCTCCAATGTGATGCCTTGTGCTAATCCACCTCCTGTCTCATTCGCAATTGTCTCCACAAGACTCTCTGCTATCCCTTCAGCCACTCCTTCAGCTACACCAGCTGCTACAGCCTCAGCTACACCATTTGACAGAACCCCCAACCTTTTCTGAGACAGAGCCAACCTCCCAAACTCCTCAGACTGCAGAGAGACATGATTTTCCTTCCCAATTTCTTGAAAACTTCTTGTTGGGCTGCAGGACCCAACCAAGTCATCTGTATTTTTCAAGTTGGTTTCTCCTGAAAAATCCTTTTGTTGCAATTTTACTACATTCTCAATTTGTACCTCCTTTGATGTCTCTGCTGCTTCATCCACAGTGGCAACACCTTCAACCAAGGGTTTGGTAACATCGTTAACTGGCAAAGAAGTGTCTGCAGCACCAATGAGAACATCAAGTACCTCATCCTTTTGGACAAATCCTTCTGCATGCCCACCTCTCTCACTGCTCCCTGCAGTTACTACTTTTGATGTTGGAATTTCCTCCTCTCTTTCGACTGATGCAGAGGCAGCCAAACAAGGATATCAGTAAACCAGCATGAATCTCTCAACACAGTCCTGAAAAAACCTAGAAGCTACACAATGTAGCCTTCAAAATATAGATGGTGCAGAACGAGAGAAATTAACCACATGGAGAAATCTAGAGAAAACAAAATTTTGGTTAGCTAATTCCAAATAACTACAATACAAGAAGCTGTACCAGTTGATGTGATGTTCACATTCCCAACCAATTCAGTTGGCAATGCAGCTAGTTGAGTTGGAGCTTTCAATGTATGCCCCTCCAGACCTCCTCTACTTTGAAAGTCTTCCAAGACAATTCCCCCTCCAACCACAGTCTGCAAAACTGAAGTATCTCTGAGATCCTCTGCTTGCATGGCTGCAACCTGTGTCTGCAACAACAATGACTGGTCAAAACAGGAGCATCATCAAAGGTTCTCTTGACACCCTCTCAGTAATTCTGTGTGAACAAAGATGGAGACACTATTTGGGCACTGTTACTATCTGTTCTTGAGACTGTAGTGATATAGTTGAGTGGAATTTGTCCGAGACCAGTGAAACTCTAAACAACTTCCGCAAGGAAAATGCCACTCACAGGACTCTGAAGCTGCAACCCTGGCGCATAGTAAGGTTATATTCCATCAAGAGATCATCATCTTCTTTGTCTGCAGACCATCATCACACACAGGATGAACCTGCCTACCAAATTCATCTGCAAGAAAGGATTACTCAGTTTGCTGCTGAGATGTGGAACTTCAGATTCTTTAGGGTCCTCAAAGGCTGAGCAGAAAGAAAAAGAGAAGAAGGAAAGATCACTAAAGGTTGTTGTGCATGCTTCTCCTGTGAAGGAGCTTAGACAGAAAAGACCCAGAAAGGACAAGTAATTGGTTTGTAATTCTCCAAGGATATCTGCTGTTTGCTATAATTGATCATGCACAACAAACACAGAATTCCTTGCTAGGCTTTGGTTCTGCAAAGGTGCACAAGACTTGCTTGTGTTAGATGTCAAGATATAGAAAACTTACCAACAAAAGACCAGCTGTCCCAATTGATGTGCCTGTGATAGATTCCATAGCTTTCTCTTCACTCTCCATTGAATTGTCAGAGAGTTTGGTCCCTACTTGATTTGTGGCTACTTCTACAATGGCCTTCATAGACTCTAAAACACTCTCATCATTCTCCATGGAGACATCAGAGGGTTTAGTCTCCACTTGGTTGGTGTCTCCCATCCCTTTTCCTCCTCCTTCTTCAGTATCTTCTTCCAAAACTGTGGTCTTCACTGGAGAGGCAGGTTTCATCGAGGAATTTGAAGTGCCAACTTTGTTATCAAATTCACTCTTGTTTGTTGCATGCAAAACTTCCAAACCTTCACCTTCCTCTCCTGATGAATTTCTCTTTGCCCCCAACAGAGGAGGAGTATCCTCTGTTTCCATTTCTTCAAACAAATGAACTCGAAGAACCTCCCTCCCTGTTGTTACCAACCCTCCTCTGGCTACGAGGAGCTAGCTAGCTAGGAGAGTGTAAATGTCATAATAATAGTGAACAGTCTTGACCTACAATCCATTCTGGAAGAAGAAACAGTTGATGGAGGAGAAGCCATCCTTGGAAAAATAAGAAGAAGAGCCGCTTTAAAACTGCCTTGCAGATGGCATACACAGAAAAAAGCCCCCAAACCAAACCCCACCTCCTGCTGCTGCTGCTGCTGCTGCTTCCTATTAATCTTGACAGGCCTTGGAAAGTCTTCTTACAAGCTCCTCCTGGAAATAACAAAAGTCTTATAGTCCCCAAGTTCTCAATTGATGATGATAATGATGATCTAGGCAATGCCTTAAGAGCTCCAAAAGCTTTTGATGAAGAAAACTATCTATCACATAAGATGGCAAGGCCGAAGTGTAGGGTTTTGAGGACATAACAGAAAGCACACACTACTCTCTATACCCTAGAGTACAAACCGAATTGCTCTTCAAAATTGCTTTCTTCCTCATCAAATAAATGCTTCTCTTCCTCTTCAAATGTTTTCTTCGTCCTCTTCAAACAAAGACAAAATCACAAACCCTAATGCACCTTGCCAAAAACACACACACACACACAGACCGAAAAGAAAAAGTTCACGGCAGAGTACAAACCAATGTGAAATACTAGGCGACAGATACAGACAACAGTGGCGGCAGCAACAATCGAGCACAAAAACCTTCACAAAAACATCCCGTGAAGCTCAAAAACACGCATGTGGGTACACAAGCCAAAAAGGCAAAACCCTGAAAAAACGGTTCTCAAAGAAGAGAGGTTTGTGGGGGGGGGGCGAAAAAAAAAACAACTAACCTCTCTCAAAGACACCGGCAATTGTCGTCGATTTTGATTCCAACTTCACAACAATTCGACACGGAATGGGTTTTTTGGTTTTTTTTTTTTTGGGTTTTCCTCCTTTTGCAATCGAAGTCGCAACTCAAGTCAAGTCCTCAATGGTCGTCTCCTCCTTCTTCTCCCAACAAGTTTTTGCGAGTGCAACAAATCCAGAAAGCGAAGAGATCCAGAGAGCAAGCTCGCACACGCAAGGAACAAACAAACAAGGCCCAAGGGGGATCAAAATCCCAGTGAAAAAACCAAGAAACAAGGGAAATAGCTAAAATAATAAACACGTTCGTGTCCCCCCGGGGGGGGGGGGCGCTAATGTATGGGTTTCCTGTGCTCCTATTGGTTGCGATATTGATTCGACCAATCAGAGGCCCGCTTTGGTTCATGTTTCGTGGGAAATAAGTAGGTGTCTATCTGCGTACCTACCTACGTAGGAAAAATATATATAGGTACCTACCCTACTACACCTTGGCAACTTAATTGGACACAAAATTATTATTTTCGGAAATGTTTGAAATTTTCTATATTTATTTATTTATTTATTTAAAAATTTTAAAAAATTCAAATAACAGAATTTTGTGAAGGAAAATATTGAATATTCAAGAAAATAAATAAATAAATAAATAGGGATGAAAAGTTCAAAAATTAATTCATTATTTGACGGATGGAATTTTGAGCAGTTTTTTTGAACCTGGAAATATGATTTTGAACCCCTATGTTGATTTATTTAGAGCCAATAAGATGGTTTTTTGTGATATTAAAAATGGCCCTAATTCGCCAGATTTATGCAAACAGGTTTTCAGTAAGTAACCAAAATATAAAAAAGGAATTTTATTTTATTTTTTACTTTCATATCTGTCCTATAGCCAAATTTGGCTGAATGTTCTTGTCTATGATGGTCAAACTCACCAAAATATATATATTTTATTTATTTATTTATTTATTTATTTATTTATTTATTTATAAAATTTGAAAATCTCACCCTTGGCAGCTTCAACATTAATTATATTATTTTCAGAAATGTTGAAATTTTTAACCCTTTTTTTTTTTTCAAAGTACAAAACCTTGGGCAGGAAACTAAATAACCTTTTAGATTTTTTTTTAATATAATATTCTTCTAGATGAAATCTTCAAAATAAAATAATTATTCAATACTGAAACATTGAACTTGCCATGCTAGTGAATGTAGGTATTCTCTTTTCTTTCTTACCAGGTGAGAGAGTGTTTTTTTTATTTTTTATTTAAATTCTTTATTTTTATTTTTTTAAATTTAAAATTATTTTATTTTATTTTATTTTTTCATTGGTGTTTGTGGATTTTGTGATGTAGGCAAAGTGGTGATCAACCATAGGAAGATTTAGCCTAAACTTGGCTATAAACAAGATATGGAAGTTTAAGTTTTTTTAACATTTTTTTTATATTTTTGGCTACCAACTTGAAACTAAGTGTAGAAATCTGGTGATTTTTTTCAATTCATTTTCAAAATCTAAGAATTGAAAATCCAAAAAAATCTCTTTTTTATTTAAAATTCTAATGAAAGAAAAGGCTGACGGGTAGCAGTTTTTTTTTTTGGCGAATTTTTGCCACCTGACAACAAATGCTTTGGGAAAATTCTGGAAAAAAATAAAATTGTAGTGCAAATTCAGCTAATTTTTCTAAAAATGTGGGAAAAAATCGCCAAAATTTCCAAACTGCAAAAGTAAAGGGGAAAAAACACTGCTGATCAGCTGCTACTTAGTTTTGCTTTAGGGGGGATTTGAATTGGGTTTTTCTTTTTTATCCCAGGCCCCTTCTTTTGGGAATGCTCCAACCCACCCTAGAACCCATGGGCAGATTGCAGCTGGTCACAACTCACAAGTCCCAATTTGTTAAAAAGGTCATGTTAACCTTTCAAAACCTAGCACCTTTTGGAGGTCAACACATAGTACAATTGGTCAGGTTGGGATAGTTTTATAAATGTCCCCACTAGAGTAACTCCACTAGTGCTCCTCAGCATGCGACCCTGAAAATCAAAATTAGATGAAGAAAACTCAAAACATGCTCATTTGGCTGCGCAAAATGGTTTTGGCCCAGCATTTTTGTACAGTTTGCTGAGAGGCTTGTAAAAGGCACATCAGAGCCTAACACTTGGCAGAGTAGCGTGTAACAAATATGATCTGACGGCTACTCCATGTTTCTCATTGGCCAATCATAATGATTCGTCCAGGTGATTTGCTATTAGTAGTGTCCCACCTATTTGCAGTCCCAGTTTTAGATTTATGAGTGGGGTTGAAAACAATAGATAACTACTTGGTTGTGAGAAATGACTTTGCAGGGTCACATGCTGAGCACTACTAGAGCAATCACAATCAATTCTAGTTGGACTTGTCATAGTAAGTGTTCCCAAGTGCCCCTAGAGGTTGACATGATAAGGTTGGATCAATTTGATTTGGGTTGATGAATGATTTCATGTGGGCCTTAAAAACACTTCTAGAGTCCAATTATATTCATCCAAGTCAACATAGGGTTTTTGCTTAGGTTCTCTTTATAATGGGCAATATGGGTAAAGGATGGAAGCCTCCTATATGTTTGAGGAAAGGAAAACTCAAATTATGTGTTTTGGGCTTGCACTTAATTGGTCTCTATGTAGACTATGTTTGTAGTTGATGTTTGCCATATATTAATGGTAAAATTGACTATGGAAATCTCTACCATTTTGTGAGGGTTTTCTTCCACAAAATATAATTTTTGGCTCTTCCAAGTAAGCAATCCTTCAAATTATAGAAATTTATCAATTAAAGAAGGCATTTTGTTGGGCCCTACTCTCATAGGCAATTGGGTCTCTTGTATCAATTTCTTTATGTAAATTTTGCATTAACTCAATTTTTATTATTAGTGGAACTAGCTAGATTTATTTAGGAGGTTTTGCCACAAGGAAGGGGGTTTGATTTTTTTCAACAAGTATATCATTTTTCAATGAGTGCAATCAAAGGTTTTTTTTTTGTGTGAAAGCATTTACACAATGAACGAATTTTTGAGTCTTTGAAATGGTGGGGGGTCTAGTTTAAAATGGGGTTCATGATTGTTTAGGTTTTGTTGGAAACATTTTAGGGTTGTGGATGTCATGTTAGGGTTAGGGATTTTTTTTGGGAGATTGTTTGGAGGTGGCAACAAGTTTTGTAAGTTGTTGCAAAGGTGGAAGCACCATTTGTGTTTTGCAAGGTTTATGGGTTGTAGTGTTGGATTGTTCACAACTTGGGTTTGAAGATGTTTGGTTGTTTATGATGGTTCATTGTTGGAATGAAAGGGGAAAGGTTTTTCAAGTTTGTGATAAGTTTTCTAAGTTTCTTTGGTGAGGTTCTTTTCAAATTTTTGTTTACTTGTTTCATAGTGAGATTTGGAGGTATTAGTTTTAGATTACCTTTTTTTATAGATTGCAACCAATTTTATGTGATTATTATTTATGTGCATTTTTTTTGTATTCGAAATCTTTTGGAATTTTGTCTCAGGTTAGTGTGTGAATACTTGGATTTTGTTTTGGTGTTTTGGGTTTTGTTATTATCACGTCGTTTCAAAACGAAAAGGTTTAATATTTTTTTCTTAATCATAATTTTTTGATGTGGAACTTTATTATCACATTTTGCAAAATTCTTTATAATTCTATTCAAATTCAATAATACAAACAATGTGGCATGAACAACTTACTTAAAGGTTTTATTATTGTCATATTTGTAGGATGTAGGTAGAATTAATATACATTGTATAAACATATAAACATAATATGCATAAAGCTTATTGTAAATGAGGCTATGATATATTTGTTGTTTTGTGTAAATTTGAGGAATCTAAAAAATAAAAGTAAATTGACCGTAATTTCAATTAGATAACATATGTTATTCATCTTATTGGGATGTAGTAATTTACTATTCTAAAAAATGATTGTCAAGTGATGTGCCGTGCATGAGTTTTCTTTTTTTCAAATTTGAATTATCCATGAATTTTTTTTTACAATCTACATAGGGACAAAGATCCCCAAAAATTTTTACGAACACTAAGCAGCTAATGTAAATATCATAATACCTTGCCTGTTAAAAATTTCAACAAATAAAATTTTGTGACTTAAAAACTTTTGAAATATTAAAAAATATTCCAATTGTTTGGCATTGATGAATCGCTTAATAGACTTGTGTTGAAATTGCCTCTATATGAATATGGTGGTAATGAGTAAAAGGTTAATGGGGGAGGGGGCTTAGGAGCTCAAGTTAAACAATTATGAAAAATCATATCCCACTACAAAAGGTGGTTGTGGATAGAATATATTGACAATCTTTTGGAGATGTGCATGATAGGAATTCAAGTTACATGTTGGTTCCAAGGAGTTGCATATATGTAAATGATATATAGAATACTAACTAAACTGTAAAACTTAAACTTTGTTTTTTTTTGTTTTGAGCATCGTTTGTTTATTTTTTTGGACATGTTTAGGCTTTTTGAACTTGTACATACTTTCTATGTATGTGTCATATTGTAGCAAAAATTCTAGTGTCAAAAGTTACAAATTACATATATTCTATCTCAAAAACAATTTTGGGGTATCTTGTTTTTTGGGAAGTTGATGTTGACGTTGAAATTGTTTTGGGGTAACTTGTTTTTGGAAAGTTGAAGTTGATTTTGGACTTTGATCTTGGGTTTTGGGGTACTTTGAATTTGATTATGAACTTTAATCAAGGTTTTAGAATTTGAATCATGGGTTTTTTTCCTAGCTCAGTTTACTTTGTGCATGAGTCTATTGGGTTTGGAAACTATTTTTGAAATAAAAGTCGCAATTTGAAATTTTGGAGTTGTTTGGAAATTTGAACTTACAATTTCAAGTCACTTTTGAACTTGAAGTATAAAGCTTGGACTTGGATGCCAAAGGTAATAAATTACATTTATACTTCAACTTTGAACTTGAAATCAATAAGTTACACTTAGACTTGAAAATAACCAAAATTGAACATGGTGTTGAAATTGGTGATTTATATTTAGAACGTGAAGCTTGGTGTTGAAAGTTAAATTGGTTGGAACTTATGTTGTAAATTAACAATTTTTTACGATACAAATCCAAACATCCAAGTTATTGAAGAAATTTGTAGAGATACATTAATACAAAACATTTTGGATCATAAACAAATAATTGATGATGATATAAAATCACTAGAAAAGAAGGCTTTTAGTCACTTGGATTATTTCACAATGCACTTTCTAAAAACTATAATTTTCCAAAATATATTGACCATCCAAGGTCGTTTATACATGTTCATATTACAAAATAATACAAGTTGAACTAATAAATGTGAAAAAATAGTTTACATATCATATAAATAATATATATATTTTTAAGACAATCAAAATTATAATAGATTTCATATTGTCTTTTGTATGCATTTACATTTGAAGAGAAAATTTATTAGGTTGATTTTTTACAACAAGTGATGTGTCAAGTAATGTCAACTTGGACAAGATATTGAAATTTGATTTAGGTTCTAAATAATTAGGTTGTATATGAACATCTTTGAATTATTTCAATCATTTTCAAAAATATCTTTTTGTAAGGATCAAGCAATTTGAACCTCTAACTTTTTTGTCACGTATACCACAAGTATAAATAACTAACCAATTCTTGGAAAAACCTTGAAAGATTTACATATTCCACATGTTGGTGAAAGCGTAAAAAGAAAGATTCTTTGAATGTTATGGATCTTGTTAAAAAACAATCATGTTAAATATATACAATGTTATGAACACATCATGAATAGTTTTCAAAAACTTATTAAAAACTACTATATTTTGTTTGGTCAAATAATTGTTTTTCTGTAACATAATTTCAATTAAAAGGTTTAACTCATGATCATGGATTATTATGGTCAAAAGATGCTCCTCAATTTGGAGTTTCTTCAAATGGAAAATTAAAAATTTTTTCTAGCAAATATTTAACAATTGATCAAACAATTTTCGAAAATGAAATTTGCAATGCACAAATACATCAACACAATGAACATCTCAAAAAAATGTCAACCAATTTGTAGATTTCAATATTCCAAACCATCAATGAAATATACAAAAATATTATTTCCTTTCAATGAAGAACATTGTATTTCAAAAAAATTATGAAATAACAACTCAATTTTTTAAGAAACTTATTAATATGGGATTAAAATTTTAAATTACATTTTATTCTTTCAAATTTGAAAATAAATGAAAAAAATTATTTGCTTACATTATGATCCACATTATGAAAATCAACAATGTTTTTAAAATGTGAACCAAAATATACATGAACAATGTATTCAACATATACCAAAGACCTTTGTGAAAAGCAAACACATATGCACAATTTATTTTAAATTCATATGCTACTACAAGTTAATATATTTTTTATTTAAAAAAAAGTAAATAAATATGTGACATGATAGATGCAATTTATATTTAATATAAATGCAAAAAAATGAAACATTCAAATGAATTAAGAAATGTGTTTTTAAATGCATAACAAATGTTGATTTAACAAACAATACATTTTTTTCCCATTCCATTTTATCATCCGACAAAATCATTTCAATTTATAGACACATGTGAAGAACATGATAATTTTTTTGTATGATGAGCACAAAAAATATTACATCAATTTTTTCTAAATTCAACAAAAATTCATTATACATCATTAATTGAAAAATATAAAAATTGACACCAAACATTAAAGGAAAAATGTTTAATATATTTTTTTGATATTAATAATACAAGCATGTATAAACAATGTAATCACAACAAAATTATTCGTTGGGTTTCATTTAATCTTCACAAATATCCAAAAAAATCTATAAAAAATCACTATAAATTTTTTTTATTTGAACATTTTTTTTTGAGTTACAAATCAATTTGAAAGGTGACCATGATTTGTGGAAATATTTTTATACAAACAAAAAAGATGATATTGGAAAAACATGAAAATAATGTCAAAATTTGAATTTGGAAAATGATTTGGAAAAAAGATGTTATATTCATTTTTTGGCACGTTATTTTACAACTTCATATGGTTATTGGTTGGTGAAAAGTCAATACATTAAAAAGTCAATTTAAATTAAAATACAAACAAGCAATTTGGGTGAAAGGACATCTAAAATCCAAAATTTGGAACAAAAAAAACACACATCTACATGAGTGGGACACAAATTAGATTTTGTAATAAATTTAGTGATAAAATTAATTTAGTAAGTCTTCTATGTTAGATTTCCTTCACCCATGTGTGCCTTCATTACTATGCGGTTTTGTTGTTGCATTTAATTATTCAAATCTTATGCAATAAGTATGTAATCATGGTATGTTTAGTAAAACATTTGATACCCAATTTGTTGTGATGTGTAGTGTCGTGATGTTCGATGTCATAAGGGTGTAAATCCATAATAAATTTTACTGAACAAAAAAACTAAAACTAGTCAAAGGTAGAAATTAATTAACCAAAAATAGATGCACTCACATATATATACAATGCATAAAAGGAGGCTAAGATGAAATTCTCATGTATATAAATTGAAAGAAAACATAGTGCATGTCAACGATGGTCGTGTAATAGCTGCCATGAGCATCTAAAAATCCAATTTGATTATGGAGGAAACTTTCATTGACAAAAGAATTTTAGAAACAAGAGAAGGGAAAAGCTTAGCCTTTTATACAACTGTCAACAAAGCTAAAACCCTAAACAAACCATAACCCTAAAACACCTAATAACGTACACTAACCTAAGAATGTACATTAACCCTAAAGGCATGATTGACATGCCTGTAACCGGCCATCATGTATGAGGCCATGCATACGGGCATGACAAATTTTAATAAATTTTGTTGATGTTTTAGATAATTGAAAAAGGAGTGAATGTCAAATGAAAGACCAAATTCAAGTTCTTCCTCAATTACTTTGCAAATAACTTCATTGACTTGAGGCCATGGAAACCAAGTTCAATTCTTGTTATCAATGTATAAATGTACATATACATGCATAAGTAAATTATAGGTTGTAAATAACTAAGTAGGTACTCTCTGTTTAATTATTAACTTGGGCATCATGTTGCTTCACACTACTAATGATAATCAATTTTTTTTACATTCTCATATAGTTTCCAATAGTTCATCATTGTTTATGTCCATGTCAACTTTGATTTTAATTTATATAAATATCATGGACATGAAAAAAACACATGTTAATTTGCCCTTTCATATCCATGTTGGTGGTAGGGGAAAAAAATGAAATAGTTATAAGGATAAGGGGTAGTTATTAGGGGAAAAATGAAGTAGTTAGGCTTGGAAATGAGGTAGGTATGAATTGTCTTTGGAATTGCTTACGAACAAGCATATGAAGGATTATGCAAAATTTTCCATATACCAAATTTTCAAAATTTCTTGTCATGATTAGAATTACATTTTTGGGTCATGATTTTTAAAAATTGAATACCTATGACATATACTTACATAATTAACTACCTACATACATGATCTACTTGTGGCCATTTTCAAATTTAGATTTATCATTTTAAAAATTAAAATTTAAAACAAAAATAATAATTATATAGAATAATTATTTTCCATAATGTGAATTTTGTTATTTGGTTTGACTAATAAAAAGAAACATATACCACTAGTCAAATTGGACATGTTCAAAATGACTTATTCAAATAACTAATTCATCGAATTGACCAAGTGTCAAACTAAGTTATTTTGGTTTAGTGTTTAGTCAAAAAAAAATGTGAATTTTTATGGATCAAAATTTAGTAATCTTAGATAAATGGTTAAAAAATTTGTTTCCATATTTTCAAGGTGTTTGCAATGATATGGATCTTTTTCAACATTTGACCTCGAGAAGCAATAAGCAAATTGTTTTTTTCTTTTTTCTTTTCGTTTGAAAAAATATTTTTTTTGTTGTCATTAGTGTTTTATTAATTTGTAGGACTTTCTTTATTTTATATATATTTTTTAAAAAAATCCTTTTTGTAATTTTCCATTTGATTTTTTAAAATAAATTTTATTATTAAAAAAGAAAGAAAGTTCTAGTGACATTTTTTTTTTGGTGTAGGAGTTGTGTTACTTTTTCATATACATACATTGAATCATACTAAAAAGTAGTTAATTTTGTAATTTTGCAAAATTGTGAAAGGAGATAAATGTGAGTATTTTGTTTTGTAAATGTTTATAGTATTTTGGTAAACCATAGGACTATTTTATTTCTTTTTCTACTCATCATCAAGCAATAATGATTTGTAAAATTTGATTATGGATTAGTTTTTTAGAAAAATGCATGTGATTTTTTCATGAATGAAATGGAAATTGAAGATGAAATTCAAAAAAATATGAAGGAAATCCAAGTCTTCAAACTAAAGTAAATGTAAATCCAAAAAATAATGAAAGAAAATTTGCAAAAGTTGCATGTCCAAAAAAACCACACTTCATTCTTAAGTAATTTATCGTGTCAATGATACAAAAGATGTTGATCCTAAGTCTCCTCAAGTGATGTGTTGTACTCTTTGTTACACCAATCCAATTTTAATTTAAAACCCAAAAACTCGAGCAAGAAAATGCTTTATTTTATATAATATTACAAATGGAATAACTACATTGAAAAACCATGTGTCTGCATACCATTCTATTCTTGCCAAAAAGTTTGAGGAGGAAGAACAACTAGCAAAAAAAAAAGCTTAATATATTTGCTAGTTCTATTTCCAATTTCTTTCATTTATAGGAAACTTTCAAGAAAGATGATATGTAACAAAAACAAAATGTAGAAGATTTGGAGCTTTAAGTGGTCAAAAACCATTTGCTTTTGCAATTTGTGGAGAGTGCTTATTTAAAGTGCTTTGGTATGCATTTGTGCCAAAGAGTTGTTTTTCCTTCCAAAAGTTTTCACAAGAATTGTTGCCCATGTTAATGGAAAAATAAACAATTATATATTTTGCTAGTCTTCGCAAAATGTAATTATGTAACTACAAGCTTTGACCTTTGGGTGTTAAAAGGTGCACACAATATTTTTGCATTGGTGATTAAATTTTTTGGGGGTTGATTGATAGTTGAAACATATTATTCTTGGACTTTTTGTGGCCACATATATTACTAGACAAACTTTGGCTAGAAATTTGATTGAGTCATTGGATAAGTATGACTCGAGGAAGAAAATTACTACATGTGTGAAGGATGAGGGGTCTAATTTAAATACTATGATTACAACACTAAATTCAATTGTAAGTGATAAGGTAATGATCTTGGGAGAAAGTTTTCAAGGAACTTGCTTTGAACATGCATTTGTTAAAGCATGTCAATATGTTGTAATGAATCATGAAAAAATTTGCAAATGCTTGAAATATGTGTCTATCAAGGTAACACAAGGGGATTTGCAAAAGTGTGTATCGTTTGGCCGGAAAAAATAGGGAAAGGCATGTGTGAAATTTGTTCTACCCCATGGAAATTGAATACCTTGATGAAGGTAAGGTATTTAAATTTTCTATTCAGTAAACTTTTTATTTGCATTTCCTTTTGAAGTTCTTGCACAAAATATAATCTCACCTATTTTTGTTGCCTTTGTATACTTGTTAATAAAATTATCTTTTTTCATGAAGCTTTGCATTTCAAAGAAGTTACAATATTTTGTTATAGTAGGTAGAATATTGTGAGGATGATTGCAAAAGTGTCACCTCCTTTGACATGACACATTTCCAAGATTATTGTTGATTGCATGGCCTTATTATATTTCCTTGTGTTTTGAACCAATATAGAGGTCATTGATTGTTAAACGATGTGCAAAATTTTGCTATATCCATGTGTTTGAAATTTGAAACTCCAACTTTTTTTATAACCTAATGGATGAAAATGAAAATGAAAATGTTGTTATTGAATTAACATGTTTGGCTTAAAACATAGACAAGGACATTGTTAGGGTTTTGAATTTTTTTCCTTTTAAACAAAATATGAAGAAATAAACTCATAATATGCTCTCCTTAATGTTGGACCCTATATTAAAAAATCTTCTTTACTTAATGTCATTGTTGAAAAATATGATAAAAAGTCTTTACATCCCATGTTTTTGAAATGCCAGCATCATTTGCATCATTTAATTGAATATAAAAATGATATTTTTCATTAGGAATTGATGAAGATATAACTTATATATTTTTGAAATGATAATCAACACAAACAAACCAACAAAAGAACTTGCATTTTTTTTTTAATTTTTTAATTTCAAGTAATATCAAGTTGATGGTTAGAAACATCAAATGTCCTTTTTATGGTGGAAAAACATGAAATTGTGTTTTCTATTATTGAATTCTTGCCCACCGAATTTTGGGATTGTTAGATCACAAATTGAAAGTTTTAAGAAAAATTCTTTAGTTGAAAATACTCATTAATCTAAGGAGATGTTTATAATTGAATAATTAAAAAAACTGATTTTTGACCAATTTTTTATATGAAATTATCATTATTTAGACAATAGGTTCCAACAGGTGGGCAAAATATAATAGGATTCTTTTTTCTTCCTACTTTGTGGTCTGACATGTAGCAAAAAAATTCACTACCTAATTCCTCTTGTGGGCGATCGCCCGGTGTAGCTAGGCTACATCACAAATTATCTATCTATGAAGGAAGGTAGTTTGTTTTGTTTTGTAGTTATGAGATCCACTGAACCGGGATACTTCAGATCAGTGTTCTTGGTGTCTTTGGAAAGCTCTCGATGAGGAGGGGTGCATGGGCTTGGTTCCATGATGTTTGGAGTTGTCGTGCAAAAGTTCTTGAATATTGAATGATTTCTTCTTCACTGAAAAATTAAATTAAGTTGTAGCTGAAAATTTTTTCGGAAATTTTTGGAATGTGCCTTTAGTGATGTTGAAACGATCTCGGTGAGCAGGATTTAATGGAATTTATTTGGTAAGATTTGGATTCAAAATGTGGGAGATATATTGATTTTTAAGCCATTGCTGCTGCTGAGAATTCAAATAAATTCCAAAAAACCAGGTTTTGGAAGGGAAAAATCATTTGAGGACGTGGTAACACTTGGGCCAACAGCACAGGCCACACTAGTTAAATTAAAAATATAATTAATTAATTTTAAATTATTATTTTAATTTTAAATTATAAATTAAATTAAATTATAAATTAAATTAATTATTTTATTTATTTAAAAAATAAATTAAAAAAAAACTAAAAAAACTTGCTACTAATAGTGAAATTCCAAAAAGTGTACTGCCTTTGGAAATGGTTGAAAGGAATGGATGAGAAATGTACTCACCCCACAACAGTCTAGCCTAGTGTTGGGTTTCATGAGTAGGTGAAACTGTAACTGAAGCTGTTGCTGGTTGTGCTTGGTGCTAGCTAGCTAGCTAGCTAGCTTTGTTTTGCTTTGTTGGCTCTGCTTGCCTCTGCCTGGAAGGGGAGAAAGACTATGATGATAATAGTTTTCAGTTGGTCCCACATTTTGAGGAAATGTTCACCAAGTGTATTATTGTGAACTATGAGTTCATTTTTTTTGGGAACAACTTCATGGAATGTTTTGCTCCTATTTGAACTGTTTGCTGGTTTGAACTTTGCCAATAAGAAAGAAAGGTCATAGGAGCCATGATGCCATGAGTGTCTGCTGCTGCTTCTTGTTGCTATAGCAGCAGCAACAACAACAGCAGTTGCAGTCATGGCCACCTTCCTCAAATCTCTGGTTTCCCCTTTCATCTCTCACATGCACACCTTTTCCCCACCTCTCTGAATCCAATTTGCCCATGTTTTTAGACTTCTGGCCTGTGATTTTTCTTTAAGAGAAGAGGATGCATGTCTTTGTCTGTCCAACTCTCTTCCAATTTGCCCATGTTTTTAGACTTCTGGCCTGTGATTTTCATTAAGAGAGGAAAGGGGAGGAGGAGGGTGGAGTGGATGGGGTGTGGGGACTGACTGACTGATTGACATAGGGTTTGGTCGTCGTCTTGTTGAGCTTGGTTGGTGGGTGGTGGGAGGACAACCATGACAGAGTTTGTGCCCAAGTTCAATGTGAAGAGTATTAAGAATGACAGAGATCTGCGTAAGGTTCGTCTGAAACTGGATTGTCCTAGTGAGATGGTGTGGGATAAATGGAAGCCTAGTCATGAGCACCCGAAAACTTTCTACATCAAAAACATCCTCAACAAAGTCCAGGTAATAATATAATAATAATTCCAAAGAATTGGAATGGTTCTTGAAGAAAGTGGGGATGGGTGAGATGCATTTGGGCTGGAAATGACTTTGTTTAGGGCATGTGAGCCCATCTTATATTGTAGCCCTTTTCAAGAGCTTTCCAATTATCCAAGGATCACTCAATTCGGGCAAGTCTTGATCACCCAAACATTCTTGGCCCAAAGTTTTTTTTCTGACTTGGTTTTGTTTTTAGGTCTGGATTTAATTTGAAAGTAAATCATATTGTGGGTTTTGTGACTATGCAAACTCCAATGATTATTGTGGGTCTGTCTTTTGGGGTGGGTTGGGGTCAGATGCTGCGATGGGTGGAGCCTGACACACCTTATTTCAATACCAATTTTCAGGAGCCACATGCAAGGCTCAACCCTGGCATGACAGCAGCAATTGTCATATTTTTCCGGCCTGAAAGTGTTGAAGACTATTTCAGCAGCATTGTCTTCCGAACTGCTCGAGTGTGTTGTTCATCAGCCTCCTCTTTTTCTCACTTTCTATAAATCATCTAACATGAAAGAGAACTAACTCTTCGATTCACTTTGACAATGGAGAGACAGAGAGAGAGGGACGCACAGCACAACTAAAACATTTTATGGGTTTTTTTGTTTGTTTTGGGCAGGGATCATTTACCTTGCAACTGAGGGGTCTGCTCCCAAGTGTGAATTTAGGACTTCCTGAGCACATCGATTACAAGTATTGCCCAGTGAAGGATGTGACAACAAAGACATTCGATATCCACAATGACCAAGACTTCATAGTTGGATTCAAATGGCTGTCAGTGACACATCCTTTCTCAATCACACCGACCCAGGGGAACTTGCGGCCTGGCCAAGTCATGACTATGTCATGTCATTTCTGCCCAGACAATGCCACCGCATACAAGGGTGTGGTGAGAAACATTTTTGTCTCCCCAGAAGTCTTTTCTCTGCTAGCTGTTGTTTTGTCTTTGGAAAGTGAGTACATGTATGGACTCTCTTTTTGTTTTTTTCTTGAAAGAAGTAGTCTAGATGGAATTTAGTGATACTCTCTGAAAGAAGATACTAACTGCAGGTTATAAAATCAACCTCTACAGGCAAATGTGGGCACAACAACAAAAACAAAGGGGCAAGTGAAGTTGTTTGGGATAGGAAAGTACTCATTTCTGGCCTTGAGTACTCCTGTGCTTGACTTTGAGGCTGTCCTGACCCGCACATCAAAGGAAATGGAGCAGATTGTGACCAATCTCTCTCCGGTAATTGCAAGGTTTGCTGTCCACAGGGTGGAGGCATGGTACAATGGCCATGACTCTGTTTATACCATCAGTCCCATGGAAGGAGCCATTCCACCCAACTCAGCACTTTCACTAAAGGTGCTTGCTTTTCATAACCTTAACACAACTGCTTTCTTTGCAAGATTGTCTACTAGAATGTTACCTCAGAACAGAGGATTGTGTTGCAGTATGTGCTCTATGTGTATTGGAGCTCTGAAATGTGGTTAGTAACTGGTGTCTTTTGTTTTGAGTTTTAAAACTCATTTGTGTCTTCCTTGCCTTAGAGGTATCTGAATCCACCTTCAACAGTGCTGTTTTTTTATGGTTCTTGTTGTGAAAGGCCTGGCCTCATTGCTAAATGATGGAGTTTTATGACAAAACACATGGCCAAATGGGAATGAAACCATTGGGTATGTACATGGGGTAATGAAAGACTGTGAGAGGCTCATAGTCGATGCGATGGTAAGGAGCCTGCTGCCTCTGCGATCTCTGTTGCAGGTGCTTTACCATCCAGTTGTAGCCGGAACCTTCTCATTAGAGCAATTTGAGATCTTTACATCTCAGGCTCGTCGTGCTTCGTTTGCTTGCTCAGGCACTGCAGCCCGCCCAGTTATCAAATTCACAGTTCCCTTCATGGATTTTGGCAATGTGGAGTGTGGCAGCTCATCCCACCGTACAGTCACTTTGGAAAATCTATCAGCTGCATCTGTTGCCTTCCAGTTTGTCACAGATGACCTCCCCATATTTGAGTTCCTGCAAACAAGGGGGATCTGCAGAGCCAACCGTTCAGTTCTCATCCATTGTCACTTTCGACCGTGCAGATCCATGAACTACTATAAACGTGTGCTTGTGTTATTGCAAGACCAGTATCCACTCTTTGTTGATGTTATGGGTACAGGCTACAAGGTTGCTTTGAGATCTGCAACCATCTTACCATATCATATCTATGACCACCGTGAGAGCCTAAAGCTCATACGAGCAGAAAGAGAGATGGCTTCTCTGCTGCTTCTGTCAGACATTCCTCAGCTTCCTGCAATTGAGGGAGGAGATGGTTATGAACCTATGTATACAGACCCAGTGGATTTATTTTATGGGCAGCCTACTGATGACACTCAAGATGATCCACCAGAATGGTCATGGGTTGAAAGACCAAAATTTGTACATTCAAGAGTGCCTGGTGGCAGCAGCATGGGTAGCCCTGGTCAATCCTCAGGGGCATTGGCAAATATGTTGCTCACAGCTCAACCAGAGGAAAGACAGGCATTTTCTGATGCCCAGAACTTGGAGATTCAGGTGGGCATGCTTCAACTCACCCAGAATAATGAATACAGTGTCTTTTCTTATGTGCTCTTGCATGTTTTGGTCATAAGCAAAGCTCCTCTTTCTAAGGATCGAAGATCTTAGAACTCAACCCCTTTTTGGCTCTTTTCCTTTATGTCCCCTTGGGCCTTATCTTGACCCAAAAGATTGAAGTTTTCATTACTATTACAGGGGAAGGATCGTAGTGCTGGATTAGTGATGTTGCATAGACAGCAAGCTTCTGGGAGGATTTCAGCCTCTGAGTGCTGGGAGGAGTACTATATGGGAAGAATGGTGGATTGGGATCCTGTCACAGTAGATCACACATTTCTTGAGTATGGGCATGGTCAGAAATTGGTGGAGTCGCCTGTTCAAATTGTGTATGTGAAGAATAACCTGGCTGATGATGTCACTGTCATGTGGCTGCCACCGTGGGAATTTGAACAACCCCATGTTGCCTTGAGCAGGGCTCGAATTGCAGCCAGTAAGCTTCCACCAGCAAAGACAAAGCCAGAGCCAGAGCCTTTGTGCAATGTGTTCCTTGTGGACCCAGAGATGACTGTCATTGCCCCAGGGATGTCGGTTCCATTCAGTTTCATGTTCAGACCAACACAGGTATGCCCTCACTCCCATTCACACAGGGAACTGTTCATCTCAGAAACCATATCCAATGCTATGCAGCTGTTTTTGTGAAGGGGTGAATTGATTTGGTGCTGCTCCTTGAGCTAGTATGTGGCTAGAATAGTTGCAGCCACAAGTCCAGGAACTAAGTCCTGTTTTTGCTCATCACAATTGGTTCTGGGTTCCAAATTACTGACATGGATGTGCATGCAAGCATCTGTGTATGCAGGATGATATGTACTTCTTGCAGATGCTGTCATGCTTTGTATGGACTAAGACTTCATACCATGTGGTGCCAAATTGGTCAACCGCTGTGCAAGCCTCAGGCCACTCATTCCATGACAAGACCCATGTTTTTATGCCACTGGCTTCGTTGTCAAGGCACAAAGTTGTGTTCCCACCTGCTGTAAAGGGCACCACTTTGTATGAAAGCATTATGATCTACAATCATGATGCAAATACACCCATCAGGTAACTAACTATTCCTTTTCGGATGAGATTTCATCGAGGTAGTTTCATACAACACTGTCAATACTGCTGATTGCCAGGAACTGAAGGTTTGCCTTCTGGGGATTTCTGTTTTTTGCTACTTTCCTAGCAACTGGGATTGAATGAGACCCAAACCATTTTACTCCCCATTGACACATTTCTGATCCATAATATGCCTGCCATTTTCTGGGGGCTGTCTTTTAATGATCCCAAGCTTGAGGATGGACTATACAATCACTGTCAGCTTATTCTCAAGATCAGAAGCATTGTCAATAAGAAGATGTATTTGGGAGGATGATGCTTCAACAGTGTTGTTACTTTGCAGATATCATTTCATGAGTGAACACCTGCCTGGAGAGTTTCAGATGAAGCCTTCACATGGCTTAGTTCCACCAAAGGATTTCAACATCATCACCTTCAGATTTGAGGCGGGTGAACCAAAGCTGAGTGTGGGTCATGTGGTTTGTACCCTGAACAACTCACCAGCTGAAACCATGCAGGTCAACCTCACTGCTAGCAGCCATATTCCAAAGGTATAAATTGGTATTCAATTCCTCCAGCTGCCATTTGGTGCAGGTCACACGAGCATCATATCCTGCATGGTGCCTGCAAGATATCATATTCTTGCCTTCCAAAAATTTCCAGCACAGAGAAGTCATGACTGTAGTTCCTCATATTGGCCAGAGGCACAAGAGTTGTGGACCAAATGGGTTCTTAGATCCTGATTGACTTCTGGTTTGCAGGTGAGACTGGAGAGGATGGACAAGGCACTATGTTTCAAGCCCACAAGTATTGGGACACAGGCAATACTATCGCTAGTACTGGTCAATATGAGCAGTATTCCAGCAAATTTTGACTGGCAGGTGCCTCAAACATTTGCCAAAGTTTTCATTATACAACCAGCATATGGCCTTCTACGAGCTGGAGAGCGGACAGCAATTGAGTTTTCTTTCTTTCCACAGGCTGAAAAGCTCTATTACTGCAAAATACCATGTCTGTATGCAGCCTGCTTGGAAAAAGCATTTGTTCAGGAGAACACCCATTTGATCGAGGGTGTTACTAGCAACGATGTCAGCCGCTTCCTGCTGATCGTCAATGGGGCAGGAATATTGCAGGCAATTAGCATCACTCCGCAACATCTGGATTACACGACAGTTGTTACTGGGTTCCCATACAAACAAACATTTGTCCTGTTCAATCCAAGTGTTGGGAGCTTGAGGTTTCTACTGGAAAAGAATCCAGGAAAGTTGCCAGTGAAAGATGACAGTCACCATCTTGTACTGGACTGTGAACGAGGGATACTTCCAGGTGGATTAACAAAGACCATTTCTGTAACTTTGCACCCACTCCAAGTGCAATCCTATGATTTTGTGATAACATGCAAAACATTCTTACCTCCTCTAGCATTGAATTTTGAGGATGCTACTTTCCAGAAATTGTCAGAGCTTGGCGGACATGAGACACGGTATGATGAGAGTGAAGAAGCAGTGGAGTCAATCACTTCTTGTAGCATGTCAATGGAGGCTATCCACCCAACACTTTACATTGCATCTGGTAGGACTCATGGCATGAGTGCAGCCCAGCTTTTCCGCATGGGTCTATTAAGGCATTGGAATCGGGAGCTCCAAGAGGGGAAGATTGTGTTGAGGCCAAATGGAAGGGTAGTGTACCAGGAACTGTTTTGTTTGGGGGCACCTGTTGGGGACAGCCCTCATGACTTTCTTTTGAACTTTGAAGTGCGGGAGATTGGAGCCAGGTCGTCAATCATTTACCTTGCGTTGAAGACTGGAACACCCCTGTCAGTGAGTTGGAGATTCCGTCTCTGGAATGATATTGAAATTGATTCGGAGAATTGGGTGATGGAGTTAGATGCCTCAGAAGATGAAGAAAAGGCCTTATTGATGCGATCACTTTTCCAGATTGAACCCAGGAAAGGCCACCTGGAGCCTGGAGAAATTGCATTTGTGAAGCTCTCATATTGTCACAGGATTGAGGGAAGCCACAAGTTCCCTGCTATTCTTGAGATTACTGATGGTCGCACTGTTCATATATACCTCAATGGAAGGACACTTGCAAACCCAATCCGGATTTTGACATATCGACCTGATACACATTTTCTCAAGTCAATGGTGGTGGGAGATGCTGATCCTCCCCTGCAGACAACTGAACTAATCAACAGAGGCCAGTTTGAGCTGCAATACAATTTGGACATGACTCCCTTGATAGCAATGCAGAAAAGCAACTATGGTTTCCGGGTTCTTTGGTGCCTCAACCCACAGGGGGTCATTCCTCCTATGGAATCTGTGTTGATACTGTGGCTCTTCCAGCCATTGGAAGCCAAAACATACTCAGTTGAAATCCCTGTGCACCTGAAGGATGGAGAAGGTGGGATTCTCATTCTTAGAGGATCAGGGAGGCTTCCGACTGATGCACAGGACCTGAATTCTACAGATGGTGAGCCTCCTAGGCATCCTGGTACCTCGTATAACTGGCCTGGTACACCAGCTGTTTTGACCTCTGAGCTTTTGGACTATGGGACAGTCAATGAACTATCTGTCAACCGCAAACTCATTGGAGTTCAAAACCTTTTGACTGAGAACCCAGTATGTGGATTTCCTCCCTTTACTGTCGATTATATCAAGTCATTCTGCATGCATTGTTCTTGGAAGCCCAAAACAAGTCTTCAGTGCATGTGTAATCAGTGTGCAAACATGTCTTGGTTTACCACTGTACAGTGAACACAACAAACAAGCTTGAGGTCAATGGTGTTACGTTTCCTGTTGGGGTTTTATTTGTGCCTGTGCTTCAGTTGTCTTCATTCTACAAGCTGGGCTGTTGGGCTAGCCGTCCTCAGAATTGCTGTTGCAAAAGGGCAAGACAGCTTTCCTAATTAAGCTAGCTAGATCATTCTTATCTTCCATCAATGTTTTCTCCTCTACAACAGAAATGTACATGATGTATTCCTCAGCAACTTTACATGTTTGTCAGGTGGCATTTCGATGGCGTCATAGTGTTGGGGCTGACAAGATGGTTTATGGCCAGTTCACTGTAGAACCTCAGAGTGGAGTCATTGACCAAGGGAAGCGTATCCTGTGCAAGGTTAGTTTTGTTGCAGGGGTGCAGCCACAGTTGTTTGAGACAACCCTCTACTGTGAAATCAGTGTGTTGTCGGAAGATCCACCACACTCATTTGCCGAATCTTCTACATCAAGTGACGCTGGGTCAGAGATAATAGTCGATACCTGGCCAAGAGAACTTGGGTTTGGCACATACAACAAGGAATTTGAGCACAAGTCTGCCTTGACATTGTCAACAGTGTGCTCCAGATCAAAAATCACAGATTTTGCATTGCAGAAGAGTGCTGGAAACCCATACCTTCATTTCCTTGCTCGCATGGACACCCAAGAGATACACACTCCGCCCGCCACATATTTCATCCTGTATGTGACAGTTGTGGCACACATAAGAATAAAGCAGTATCACCCTACCAGCGAGGATCTTTTTGCAGCCGACAACAGGTTGCCATGGGAGCCACAGGAGAGAAGTGACATTGAAATCCAGACTGAGTTGGTCAATGGAATTCTACTGGAGATTCTACAAGAGTCATTGCATGATGAGAGCCACAATGCCTCCTTTGACAATCTTGATAGTGACTGCATAATGGAATTTGAGGAGTTTCAAAGGGAGCATCCAACACCATTAACCGAGGAACAAAAATTCTCACAGTTGTTTACAAATTTGGGGGATGGTGAGCTTCCACCTCTCTCACCTGGATCCAATCAAGAACTCACACCTGAGACATGTCATCCATCAATTATAGGCAAGCCACCCATTCATGAGCTAGCTGATGGGAATCAGGCTGGATCCAGTGGTGAACGAAAGAAAATACAATCAGCAGCCCCACAAGTACCACGACCTAGTTCTGTTGTGAGAGCTATTGAGTTATCAATAGGCACAAAGGAGGCAGTTAAATCTGAACCACCTGACGATTCAAGTGCTACTGCCATATCAGAGACTGCTGAGCTCCTACTTGAAGATGTACTCTTTACCTTGACTTCAGATCTGTTTGAAATTGGCTAGGTTTGCGTTTTTCCTTTTTCTTAGATTATTTTGTACAATAGTATCTGTGTTTTCTAGTGTATTATGCCTCCTTGACCTTCCTCCTTTGTGACAATCTTTGCACCATCCCCATGCCTTGATCAGCATTTTCCAGATTCATGACATACAGAAATACCATACAAGCATTAGTCACATCTTGGCTCTCTTCTCTTTGCTTCAAATGCAAATTATGCAACCTAAAAACTAAAAGGACCTCCAGTCTTTTGATACTCACTTAGAAACCCTACAAAAATTGTCATCTGTTGTCTCTATTGAAAGAAGCAAGACATAGATGAACCTGTAATTGCATCTATTCATTTTGATTGTAGCATGATATAAGATTCCAGTGGGCTGAAGGAGCAAGAATTATACAGTGAAACCTTTGGTATGTTAAGGCAAAACTGTTATTATAAGAATCTATGTCCTGAGTTTCTTCCACATTGGGAAGACCCAATCATGCTGTTGACTAGCACAACAGCAAAAAATATATATGTATATTATACTCTCATTCAGATGCAGAAAGGAGAAACTCCATACAGAAATGCTGTACAATCAGTGAGTCTGTACAGCAACAGAATTCCAACTTAAGGTCTTTAAAGGACTCTCCAAAACCTTGTGCAACAAACTAGAACCTGAATGCCCTATTAATGTTGTCCTGGGCAAAGGGGGGTGCCAGAAGCAATCTTTACACAACCTGCAAACAAAATGCTTGAAAGGATATGAGTCTTAAATTAAGAACTTGACAATTCCTGTCATTCAGGGCTCTTAATTCTCCTACTTCCCCACATAGCTGCAAAATTAGAGGTCTACATTACATTAGCCGCAAGATCCCACTCTAGCCTGATGACCAGTCAGAAAATTGCCTCCAGAAATACTAACCCTCTGGAAGCTGGCAGACAGAAGGGAGACAACATTTGAGAAAATAAAACTACTTTGTGCCAGGCATCAGTGGTGATGTTGTATCTTGAAGATCAGCTTGCACCTCATCCTCAGAGCCTCCCTCAATGGTGGGAGACAATATCTTCAAACTTCTTACACAGCTGCAAAACTCCCTGTTGCACAAAAGTAGGGTAAGGAACATCAAAACAAGACAGAAAACAATGAAAGACACAAAAAAGCCAAAAAAAGGGTAGAAAACTCCTACCCCCAAGGGTCATCCCCAACCAGGAGGACATCTCCTTCATGGTCTGTATAAACCAGCTGCCACTGTTTGGCAGGAGTTTCAAGCTGGCCATGCAAGCTGAACATTTGTTCCAGTGCTCGCCTCAACTCAGTATAGCTCTCATATCTGGTCAGATCAATTGAGCGGCCTGGTTCACCCTGCTTGTGAACCTTGATAAAGCTTCGCACAGGATAGGATGGCAGCTTCATAACTGCACCACTCTTCACAGTCAACTCTTGAGAATTAGAGCCCCCAGAGTTTGTTGGGCCTGATGACAGGGGCTCCACATCCATCTCTGCCTCTTTGGGCAAATCTGCAGATGGGGCAGGGTTTGGAGCATTGTCTCCATTAAGAGCAAAGCCAAACAGTTTGCACTGTGGCTTTGATGGTGGTGGTGTGGGTGCAAGAACCTTTCCTTCCTGATCCTCCCAGCTAGGAAAGAACTCTCCTCTTGCTCCCAATGACCGAGACAAAGATGCTGCAGCATCAGGGAAGGCAGAAGTTGCAGGCCAAATAGGGGCAGGGGAGGATGGATGCTCACTCTCAGGCACAGAAGGCATGTGTGGCAGGTTAGAGGGCCATGGCAGTTTCATGGTTGGGTCCCACATACTCGAAGAGTTGACTGAAATCTGCATGTCTTCACTTCCATACCAAGGCTTGCCATAGCCAGTTGAAGACAGTCGAGGACTAGGACTGTCTTTGTGTTCCTTAGGCTCTCGCAAATAGTTTTTAACACATAGCCGGAGGTGCTCCTTCTCTCTCTCTACATTGTGTTGTGATGGTTCGCGGGTGAGGACTCCAGTGAAATCAGCCCTTGGCAGACCATGTGGAATCTCAACCCCTGGACAGATCTCTGGCTGCCGCATTGGGAGCCAGCCTTCTGTTCCTGTTCTGTCCTGTCCCATCAAAGGTGTCTTGAGGACTTCTTCACACTTTACAGCTCTACCAGAAAGGCTCCAGGATGTGCCACCTTCCTCATCCTCCCGCAGTTTCAGACCCCCCTGGTCATGAACAAGAACTCTTGCTAGCTTGGTGGAATGAAAGGACTCTGGAGTGTTTCGGCATGTCACTGCCACACAGAAACACTATATAGCTCAGCACCTTTCACCAACTAATCATGTCTGCCACAGCAAACAACTGTGCAACTGTCACACCCTGATGCAGGTCCCTTCTACAACTTTCAAGGGAAGAAATATGATGAAATGTTGTGTGCATACTGGAAATGGAATCATACCAAGGGTAGGTCGGACTGGTCGCCTCTTCTGAGAAGGATTTTGTCCCAGGGATGGCGGGGGCAGAGTTGCAACAGAGTTGAAAGGCTCTATCTCCCAGAGAGATGCCCTTTCGTGCCTCCCACTAGCCATGGACTCATCCCATTCTACCTGCCACAAAGGAATATATCCAGAATTAGATTTGAACTACATTATAATTTAATGGAAGCACAGAACAAGCCTGAGAATGATGTAAGAACACATATATGTACTATGTGATGCAATACGGTATGTGATAAGCTTGTACCTTCAGAGATCGCCAATATGAATTAGGCCATCTCACAGGGTCAACATCACCTATACCAGTGATTGTCCCTGCATACCTGGAACAAAAAGGATACAACATAAGTCGACCTCAAAGCTTGCAAAGACCAACCAGAAAAAATCAGGAAGAACATTGTTCAACTGAGGGCCACACTTGAATTACCCCACGCTCAGGGCCAACTCAAATTACCTCCTCTCTGTTGAATCTTCAGATTCAAACCTCATCTTGAAGCGCATTCCAACTGAAACGGTGCTATTAATAGCCTTCATATACTTGTGATATGGGATGACAAATTCTGAGGAACAGGTGCTGCACACTCAACAGTCAACACTTTAGCCTCCAATGTGCATACATTACCTCCATCAAGGAAGCTGAGAATGGAAAAGTAGGGACATGAAAGTAATATTTTAGCTGAGTCAAGACTTGGACAACAGACCTGGGGTGATAGATTACACTAAAGCGAAGCTTCTCTGTGGCAGCATGAGCAGCTGTTGCAAGCACACCAATGTGCGTACTCTGGTTTGAAACAACCATACTGGGGGCATCTTGCTGTTGTTTCAGAGCGCGCCTGACTCCTAACCTGAGCTGTTCATTCTCCCCACTGAACAATGAAGTAGTTAGGCATAAGGTAAAACTCCAGAAGGTGAAATGGTGATCTGGAGTTGACCTTCACTTACCGAAGGAAAAGGACAGAATCTCCTGCAACGAGCCGTTTGCTACTTACAAACACACTCCAGCCTGTAGTAAGCAGATGACGGCGTGGGTGCCCTGCACATAGACCATGCTCTAGCATATTTTAAGTTCTCTTCCAAGCAACATTGGACTTTTTCTATAGCCCATGTCAATTATCACTTATCACAACAAAAATCATAATTCATCCTCCATGAAAGACATCTCATAAAACAAATACAAATTAAACCAAATGACAGAAGCCAGTGAAATAGCAGCATAGTGTGCAAGATGCTCGAGATACCTCGATAGATATGTCGGAACTTCCACTCTACACCATGTACATCCTTTGCTACCAACTCTTGACAAGGTGGATTCATAGTGTAGTCCTGCAGCAGGCAGACATCAAGCGAATGTCGATAACAAAGTCCAATAGCTTGCATTTGTATTTCCAAATGAAGTCTTCAAGAGAAGAATCATTAGCAGCATGCAGCAGATGTGAAGTTTATATCTTTACCAGTTCAGGGAGACACTCTTCAGCTGCTCTCCTGGGGACAGAGAATCCACCATGTGTGCTAGTGTCACTTGCTGTCAATGTCTTGCAAAATGAGTTGCTTTTCCTCTCCACAGCTGCTGGGGGTTCTTCTGCAACTAAGGGTTTCTCACTCTGCCATAAAACCAGAAAAGAATAATCGGGAAAGGATACACCAGATGACTTCAGAGAAAGAATATGACAGTGATTGCTTCTGCATGTGTGGTCAAGCCCATTTGAAAGAATGCATACCTCACGAACTGGTGTGAGGTCCATCTGGGCATACACCTTGTCAGTGTCAGGATGTGCCTGTTAGAGATACCACCCACATGTTAGAAATGCATTCAACTTTCACACAACCCTATGGTACTACTTGTAAATGCAAACTGAGAATTGACACACCATGAGGGTAATATCTGTGAGTCGACACAGAATGTGTGGTGGGAGATTATATTGTGGGATAGGAGGTTGTACTGCTGCCGGTGGCGTACAATTGGCAACCTGCACCGCATAAACAAGAAGTGTCAACAAAAAGTGTTTCTTTCTACATTTCAACAAAAAAACCAATGATGATGCTTGAGCACTCATGTACAGAGTCATAGTAGCCAAAGCGGACTCTACCTGCTCAAGATGGCCTTGTGGCCAGTAGACAACAAGGCTGTTCACTGGAGGCAATGATATGAGGGGCCCTGCGCATGCATGCCAAAGCTCTGAATCTAGGTCTTCGTTCCCTGCACAAAGCAAAAGAGGGGGGGTGGTTTCAGACAACAAAAGAAAGTGAAGAAGGTGCAGTCAAAGGCGAACTTGGACCCCAATGTGTGCAAAGGGCACACACCTGGAATGCCAACTGGTGATGAGTCAGATGACGAGGGAAGAGGGCACTGAGACATTGGGGGTGAGATGTGTTGTTGCAGTGCCACTACACCACTGCCACCCCCATTGCTTGACCTCATCGCGGTGGCAGCAGCAGCACCTGCTGGAACCCTGAAGTTGCTTTCAGACATCATTTTCGAAACCCTGTGTGTTCCAGATTTGCATGCTCTCTGTTTACCAGAACCGGGCGTAAGCACCTAACCATGGGATGATTCTTCTTGTTGTTTCCTAACCCTGTCTACTGCAGCAAGAAGCCGCCTCGTGACTGCAGTTCCCTGCGACAGCCACACTCTGCCAATCAAACACAGCTTTCACGATCTTCGTTTGTTGATTTCCAAGGAACAGGCAACAAGAAAAACAGTCACTGCAGCAGCAGCGACTAATTGCACACGCCACAGGTCGTTAATGGCGTACCACGATCACAGACCTTAAAACTCTACAATTTGCAAAACTAGCTGTGTCTAGTAGACCTGTTGCTAGACAAGCGCATCCTCCTGCTCTCTTACAACACATGCGTAACTCCAACAAGCACAATTCCCCTCCTGTTGCGCAACAACGCCCGAACGCACCTGGTCCGAGACGAGACAACAACCATCAACACACAACCGCGGCCGCTCCTCTACGTCCTCCCGTTTTCGCTCCTCCAGAACGCCACAAAGAAACACACGGAAAACACACACACACACTCGGTCCCGGCCAGGACGAAGACCGCCAGGTAGAAAGCCTCCAAAAGACACAAACAAACCAAAAAGAGAGAAAAAAACGCGCTGCAGAAGAAGCAAGAGACGAACAAGAAGCAACCAAACGGAGAGAAAGAGAGAGAGAGAGAGAGAGGCGTACAGGAAGTTGTGCGAAGTTGTGGAAGGCCACACACACAAGAAACGACGGCGGGCGGGGACAGACCACTGCAGCACAGCAGCAGGCAGGCAGCCGCTTGTCAGCCGACCCGCGGTAGCAGCAGCAACAACCAGAAAAACAAACAACAAAGGCCGCGACTGCGAGCCTTGTGGCAACAACAAGCGACGAACGTACCACCGGCACCACCACACCGCTGCTGTTGGTGCTTCTGCTATGGTGTGTGTTGTGCCGCAGACGCGAAGGGGGCGAAGAAGGAAAGGACGACTCAAAGGCAGCAGGGACAAAGAGAAGGGGACTTGTAGCCCAGTTCCGACAAACTCCCCATTGTAGGGCCAAAGCCCACCACCACCTGACCTGAACCACTTACTTTGGTAGGTCCC
>Ga0116227_10001046_pt1 | contig 59567 bp, 48 predicted proteins | sample S1TSphgellanicum_FD_89693 | JGI IMG/M metagenome (GOLD analysis project Ga0116227, IMG submission 89693) | Host-associated microbial communities from peat moss isolated from Minnesota, USA - S1T2_Fb - Sphagnum magellanicum MG | ecosystem: Host-associated > Plants > Peat moss > Unclassified... | reverse complement strand
GCCAGTAGTATGGCTGAGTCTTCCCGTTGCTTCCGGAATTGCAGCAGAAACTCAGTTCGTAGGATGGTGCTTGTCACCGGCCTTTACCCACTGTAGGGAGCTGATGAAGTCAGTGGGGAAGTTATGATAGTTAAGTCACTATCATACATACTAGTGTTGATGGTCCCTGAACAGGTGTGAGACTGGCACTTTTGTTCATACCGGTGTGTGTTTTCGTTTTTGTTTGTTTTTTGTCTCCCCTTGTTTGGTTCTTTCTGTGGCTTCCTGAGGAAGTGTTAGCCTTGCTGTTTCTTCTTCATCATGAGAATGGAGATTTCTCTATTCTTATGAAAGATATTCTTCACTCCAATTGTAGGTTTTAGGGTTTAGGGTTTAGTCCTGTTGTATGATGGGCTTTGAGTTAGCTTTCTGTGTTGGTCTTTGCATTGCTTCTGTGAGCTTCTTCTGTTTTGGAGATTGCTGTAACCTTGTACTAAGTCTTTTGGAATGTGAGTGGATGGATGCTCTCGTCCTAGTGCATGGTACTGTTGTTGTCATCTTCTGCTTAGGGTTTTGTCCCTTTTCATGTCTGCTCTGCTATCATTTCTAGGATCCACATTTCGTAGTATTAGTTTCGCTGGACATGTGTCGCCCATGGTGGAACTAAAAACTATGGTGGAATGGCGATCTGCTGAAGGTTTATGCAATAGCTAAAGAGTGCACAGATCCACTTTCATTGGAAGATTTTGGAGTTCGTCTTGGGAGACATTTTCTCACAACTTACCCTGAGGTGTGTTCTAAACTTGCTTGGTTCTCTGGAAGTAGATGCACACTACTGCTTCTCTGCTCACATTGGCTATCTCAAGAAGCATTTTCATTATGAGGGATGCAAAGTCTCTGCTGAAATTTTCTTTGCCTTGCCCTTTTTCTCCATTTGAATATTGCATTGAACTTGTGGTACATATCTGCTTGCCTGACCACTGTAGACAGATTGTCACAGGTGCAAAGGTAATACTCTTTGAAAAGCCTTGGGAGCGTGCCACAGTTGATGGCCAACCCCACAACCATGGTATCACCCCCCTTCTGTCCTTCCTTCTCCTTGTACTTCTCACTTCTTCTCATGAACACATCCCAGCCTAGATTTGTCTCCTTGCTGGAAACAAATGTCTGTGATTGCAGGAAATAGTCCACATTGTGCTCATGATTGAAGACACATTTCTAAGAGAAGTTCTGCACTGTTGAACACATGCTGTTTTTCTGTTGCAACTTGATCATTTGATCTCAGTTTCATGTTTGGACTGGGGATACACAATTGATAATTCTAAGATAACTAGTCAACTTCTGCCTGTGTAGTGTTTTGTAGCCTGTGAACAGCCCCACATGAGGTGATGTTATTTTTTCACCAATGTGCACCAGGAATTTAATGGCTTTCTCAGAAGGTTCCTGCTGCATGGCAAAGAGGAGACATCCTGTAAATTGCCATTGAGTGAAGAGCAAGACTCTTGCAAACTAGGACTTGACACATTGGAGGGCTGCCCTGTACATTTATCTGGCAACTGTCCAGAATAGGGAGTACACCTGGAGAATTATAGGTTAGTCTTGATTTCAGGGAGTCAAGCCAAGAAGATAAACAGGATAGGGGGATTGGCAGCATTTAGTGGCCATGAGGCCAAAAATAACCCATTGCTATATATGCACTACCAACTGATGCCAAGAATTGCCCTGCTACAGATTGGTGGGAGTTGCTATATATGGCATGAAATAGTTTAGACCCTTTATATGACCTGATTATTCAGTGGGTGCACCCCCTATTGTGAACAGTTGCCCAACAGTCCTTAGACACATGTTTGGATACATGATGGCTGTTCAGGCATCTGAAGCATCTACAATATGTACAGCAGTAGACAGCAATGAAGTAAGTGATAACAAGTCAGTTTGGCTGGAGACTTAACTGGATGGGGAACACAACAGATATTGACGCTTTCATGTGAAGTGGGAATTTATTTCTGTAATGCCTTTGACCAAATGAAAGGCTCACTTTGATTGTGGTGGCAGTTTAACATCTAAGAAGAATTGAATTATTTCCTTGTATATGCCCTGGGCTAAAAATAAAAGTGCATTTGTTTTAGCTTGTTCAGTGTGTGACAGGAGCTACAATAGGAGCTACTTCACAGCTTGTTGATTATCCTTAAACTGTAGATATATCCACTCGTTAGACTGCCTCTCTATGCCTTAGGCTTAGATGCTTGCTTGACTGAGACAAACTGAACTGGAATGAAGCTTACCCTCACAAGCTTCTTTAGCTTGAATGAGGTCCTTCTTTGATTAGGTATGTCTCCTGATTCCTAGCCAATGCCATGACTGTATCTTCCTTTTGCTAGTGACAAACTTAGGATGCAGATGTTTGTATAATGATTTGCCCAAGATTTTGGGTGTATTATTTTATAGTTTTCCACACCCACTGTTGGGAGCTGATGAAGTCAATGGGGAGTCATGGCATGATTCATGATGAAGGTGATGGTCTGACACTGTGAGCAACACTCATATGGTTATGACTGCACTCATCATTGTGTTACCTTAAAAGTGTTATGGTGGATTTCACAATCTCATAGATATGGTTGGACTGCTTCATGCCATGTGAGACATAAATGAAGTTCTAAGAACATCTGAACAATTACTCTGCACCTATATTCTTCTTCTTGGAATGAGAAATCTATGTAAATGTCACAAGGTGGATTTTGGCTAGCTTATTTCTGCTGGCTAGCCCTTGACCAGATAAGGAATGGTGAAGAAGTCTCCTTGGCGCTCTTTGCCTGTGTACTGTTTGCTAGAAGGCAAGTATTCTCACACATGGAGAGTCCATCTAATGCTGACTTTGTTTTGGACAGGTTTCAAACTTGGATCAGAGAAGCATACAGTGGAGGTTGTTGTGAACAGTGATGGAGATGCCAAAGTAACATCAGGTGTTTCAGAGCTGTCTTTGTTGAAAACAACTCAGGTAGAGTTCTCATCATCTTGTATTAATTGGAGCACATAGATTAATGCCTCTTTGTCATGTCCATGACATGTGCCTTCAGCTTCAAGATTTCATATAAGTTCTCTCGATGATCTTCTCCAGCATAGAGGCCCAATTTCTGTTGTACGTGGGCTCTCTTTCATACACATACATCACTCAAGTTGAGTATACTCTGTCCTTGCAGTCAGGGTTTGAAGGCTTTCTCCGTGATAAGTATACCCTCCTCCCCGAAACAAGAGAGCGGATGCTGGCCTCAGCAATCCGTGCTGTTTGGAGGTGTGTAATATGCACTTTCACATTGAACTGACACTCAAATGTGTTTATTGAAGGTGTTTACCTTCAACTAACTCTTAAATTTTTATGCTTATCTTGTGTGCTTGGTGCCACTATTTTGGCGTCTGACAAATTTAGTCGACATATCCAGGAAATCTCATGACATCTCTGGATCTGTTACGGTGGTTTATGCAGCTACTCCAGCAAGCCAGCAGATTATCAGAAAACATACAGAGAAGTTAAAGACATTCTTGTTTCAACCTTTTTTGGACCACCTCATGAAGGAATCTACAGTCCTTCTGTTCAGAAGACACTTTACAAAATGGCTCAAGCTGTGCTATCAAGGTACCACTTGAAATTGCTTGTCTTATTTCTTCCTCTTCATAAAGTCATACAGTTCAGAATTGGAGTTCTAAACAAATTACTTTGTTTTTCTATATGTAGTGAGTACATGCTCTGGACATATTAGATAAGACAGCCATTGAAGAAACAAAACTGGAGCTTTTCCAGAATTGTAAATGCCAGAGAAACTGGAAAGGCCAGTTAGCTTTGGAACACATGCAGAGGTATTGTTGAATAGGCATCTTCGGTAGGAGATAAGACATTCTGTTGTTGTGGACTCCTTCAACACCCTCAGTAAACCATTGTAGGAGATTATGTGTTTTGTTTATGCATCAATGAGTATGGTGGCTGGCTTCATCCCTATTTCAGATCAACCCAACATGGTTTGAACTTTGGAATATAGTAGGGCTTTGTGAAGTTAGGAGTGGGTTGGATAGAGATCAACCAGGCAATGGCTATCTATGGTCTCCTAACTATAAACCTTTCTTGCTTCTGAAGTTTTGTTTTTAATGTTGTCTTCAAATGTACATGTCGATTTGATTTCATGTGTCCAGTGTGAGGTCAAGAGTTTCATCATGACTAATGTCTTTGGATGGTGAAATCTTTTTTGTCACAATGTGCAGATTCCCAGAAATTGAGTCCGTATATTTGAATATGCCAAACATTCACTTCCTTCCTGTAAATATGCCGACTGTGGGGGTCAAGGTTAAGCTCAACTTCTCCCATAGTGATCTGTCTTGCATTAGTTGACATCTGCCAATGACAACCAGAGGTTTTGTATCTGGTGTATTGCATCATAAGTAAAAGCAGTGCTTATCTACAGTTTTTCTCATGTGAGGCAAGTATTTGAGATATGGCTGTCAGCCTGAAAGGCTTACTTGTGTTTTCATATGTTTCCTTGTTCAGTTTGGAGATGATGTTTTCATTCCAACCGATGAGCCCCATGGTTCTATTGAAGCACGATTAAGCAGGAAACCCATCCTGATTTCCAATTTGTGAAATGCTACCAAGGTATATGTGATACCTGTCTCCAGCTTCGGGATGCTGACATATTGCACTCCATGTTAGTATATCAAAAATAGCAGTAAGGATGATTTTATTATTTGATTCAGTTAAAGGATATTGTGACAGTACTCTGTGATGATAGTAGCTTGATCGGCAATGAACATGGACTTTGTGTACTAGAGGCATACTTCTTCAGACATTATCATTTGTGGCAATTGTTCTAAGTTAATTTGGTTCCTGGTTACTTCAGCATATTGACTGAGTTCTGTTGGCAATTTGCAGAAACCGGTGGCTGGGCTGAGACCTGCACAGCTTCTTCAAATTCCATCACTGTCATGGTTTTCTGTGAGCATTTGTTACTCTAGCCCAGCAGCTGGAATATGTCTCCACATATATTGTGTGACATCTTTTGAGTTTCTTCTTCTGGTTTTATATGTCATTGAGGACTCATCCATCACTCCTCCAAGTCTTTGTGACCTTTTGTAGAGTACCATATACAAAAGGATGTTTGCTAGTCATCTCCTGGATTTCTGATTCGGGTTTCAACATTCTCTTCCCATCTTCCCTACTTCAGATTCTCTTGTGGACTATCTCTTTATGGTAAAATTTCTCCCTCTCAACTAGCTATCAGAATAGGAGGCTCTAGGAGGATGTTTGATAATCACCTGTCTGTTGAAGCAAATCCAATTGTTGAGAAAGGAGCCTGGTGAGTCATTAAGGTTTGAGTCCCCACCTCCCACAGTAATGTTTGAAGGTACGGGCTTCGGAAACAATCCACACTTAAACAAGCCACCTATTTAAGAGAGGAAGACAACTCACACCTACTAATATCCGTAAGATGCCCTTGCATCTAAGTAGTAGACAAATGGTGCCATGCACTTAGGGACAAATCATTCTCAAATATAGGATGTCTTGTGTCTTCCCCTGACATCAAATACAAAGTTGAGGATTTAGAAGATGGTGAAAGTGGTGACAAAATGTGAAGAAATCCATGCCATATGGGAATGTATGATGCCATTATTTGAAGTAGGTTCAGTTGATTTAAAGAACAAGGATTTATGCAAATTTGGTTGAAATTTTTTCATTTGTATCTGTTTCTATTCAAACAGCTAAAAATAAGATGATATAAGGTGGATTCAATGCTTTGATATCAATGGTTTTCTGTTGAACCAACTACAATTCTTTGGCAATGGATTTAGGCAAAAGAGGTTTATGATGTTATAAATTTGCGAAATAAAGGCACAACTTGAGCTGAAGTAATCTCAAACCACAATTCTGTGTCAATGAGATTAGGGGTACGTTTGTATGATGGTCAAACATGTGAAGGTGGTCAATTATTTATAATTAGTCCCCAAATGTTGAAGTTGAAAATAACTTAAAAACTTTTGCACTGAGACTGTAGTTAAGATATGGAGGTTCAATTATTTATAATTAGTCCCCAAATGGTGAAGTTGAAAATAACTTTAAAACTTTTGCACTGAGACTGTAGTTAAGATATGGAGTTTCAGATGAGATGAAGCAAATGGACCTTTTTGTAAATGGACTTTGTCCAGTAGGTTTCTGATCTGCAGTCATAAGGAAATTATATATATGATATATACAAGGAAAAAAAATCATAGACAATTTTGTATACTATGTACTATGTAGTATACATATAAGATGGGATTTGGAGATAGAATGGGTGGTGGGGTCATTGAGCAAAAGAGAATTGACCAAGATACTATGAATAGGAATTTCTAATGTTCTAACAATTATTGTGACATTTTTTCAACAGATATTTAAATTTTTGATAAATGTGGGAATAAAAACATATTTAGATGGATTTCTGCAATACCAAGTGTAAGTGACAGGAAGTGAAATACATGAATTAAGAAAGTTGTAATTTTTATTTTAATAACTGATTGTTAAAACCCAACTTCTGTGCAGCTTTTTGTTGTAGGGGAAGGAACTGATATGTCATCTTGAGGCAAGTGAGTTTCATTACCGGACACATAATACTCCAATCATGAACTTTTATAACTCTGCCCTGGTTTCTGTATCTGCTGACTCCGGATAACTGGTGTAGGCTTTGATGATCTCTTCATACACTCTAATTCCTTTCAAATACTCTCTCTCGTTCAGAAACTGCACATCAGCAAGGGCAAACAGTTAGTAGCCAGCCAAAACAATAGCAGCATGGAGCATGTTACATTTTCACCATTTGAGACTTTCTCTCAGTGATTGCATGATGCTGGAGCAATATAATCCAGTAGTCAGCTCAGTCAGCCACAGATCATTGAAAAATCACATCAAGTACCAATTCTGCAGATTTGTCATGCACAATAATTTACAATGTTGAGCACAACATTCAATAGGTAGTGTTGACATGATGCCCTGGCAGTTACCTCATTATGATCATGGAGCAGAATGGGTGTGTTTGCCATAGGTGAGAATCCAAACCCTGGAATGCCTGCATGGCGAACATACCGGCAGTCTGTGGCTGCTGGGAATATTTCAACTTTGCCCAGTTCTCCACCTGCCTTGACAACAGCCTCCTTCAAGAGAGTCCACCATGGAGATGAGTCATCTGCCACTGTTACTGCAGGGCGCCCATCCTTGTCCCTTGGGTTCTCTTTTTGTGAAAACTGTCCAGGAAAGAAAATAACTCTCATAAGAATAGAGAAATTTCCATGTTCATGATTAGGAAAGTCAAAGAAAGAAAAAAATGCTTCAAATCAAAAGGAAGAATTCAGATAAGACTGAGGAACTGGGAAGTTCAGAAAAAACACTGAAAGGGAGAACTTGAACAAAGAACAATAAAACTAGCAGTACATGAACAGCCATGACACTCTGTCACTTGTTCAAGGACCATCAACAGTAACATGTATGATAGCGAATTATCTATCACAACTTATCTACTGACTTCACCAGCTCCCTACAGTGGGCATAGGCCAGTGTAACCACTAACCTACATACTGAGCAAGTATGATATTCACTTTCAAGGCCACTTCAGTCCTCTCTCTACCAGCTTAAAACCCTTACAAGCTCACCAGCTCAAACTGAGTTGAGCTGGTTTGTACAGCAGTTTTGGATTTCTTACAGCCAACTGAAGATTACATCAAGTACTGTGGGAGCAACCTTCAATCCAGGGAACTATGACTATCACTGCATACTCCAATAAATAATTTTGACTTCTAGCATACACTACATCATAGAGCTGCAACAGTGGTGAAACATATCTTTGAGACTACACAGAAATATCCACAATAAAATATTGAAGGTAACACAGCAATGAGGTTAGTCATAACTATGGTGAAACAGTGAAAACCTTTTTGCTGTGGATTTTTTATATTCGTTGTACTTCTTGCTAGACAAAAGATCTATGAGGTTGCAGATTTAACTCCACAAAAATACTTTCGAGTTATGTGTTCTGTCAGTTAAAGCAAAAGCAAAAGCAATATGACAAGAATGAATGTGGACATAACCTCATGACTGTCACTCACAAAGTGTCAGACCATCACCTTGGTCATAAATAGCAGTGACAAGCTGTCATGACTCAAAACCAACTTCATCAGCTCCTGACACAATATAGACTCAATTGAAACTTATCTCAGAGTGCAAATGAGGGTAAAGAGTAAGAGGCAGACCGTATAGGTAAGGTTTCTGGAAGCTGGGGCCCATTCTTCATGAATAACACGCTGTAACTCATTTACATCCTCCCATGGTGCTACCCGGATATCAAATCCTGCCTCTGCTTCAGAGGGTTGCAAATTCATCACAAAACCCTGTGCCCATCAAATCACCTATCATAACTTTCCTAGCTTGACAACCAGGTGTACCTGACCAGCAGACCTACTCCAAGTGCATCAAGGAACAAACTCACAGCTAAAATTACATGGGGCAAAGTTTGCACACAGATTAACTACAAATGCTTCATGCTTTATATCAAACTCATAGCTCAACACTTTTGACCCCAAGATTGTTCATTGAAAAAGTCAACTAAAGAAAGTTCAAACAAAGGAGCAAGCCAAATTGACCAAGAGAACACAACAGGAAAGAGAGGTACCGTTGGGGTTGGAGTGCCCGCCTTTAAATAGACACCATTGACAGATGTCACCTCTCCTTCTGCCTTTGCCCCTGATTTCACAAGATTAAATTGCTCCTCCCGGAACTTGTTTATAAGTTCAATGCTTTGGAGCAAATTCTGAAATGCACTACCATCATACAATTTTGAACCATGGCCTGGTGCTCCTGTGGCCTTAATCTTCAACCACCAGGGTGATCTTTCTCCATTGAAAACCCGGTATGCGCTTCCTGGAGAAGCCAATCCTTCGTCCAAATTAAAACCCACATTGAGTTTCTGGAACTCTGGGGAGGACACGAACTTTCCTGCTCCATCATCTCCACCCACTTCTTCTTCTGGAACAAATGACAGATGAAGGTTGCGCAGTGGCTGGAAGTTCTTAGATTTCAAGTTCCGAATTGCTTCCAAATACTGTATTGACACACATTTCATGTCTTGCGAGCCTCTTGCAAAAATATTTCCATCTGCATCCTGCAACATTTGCACCCAAATTTCAACCAAACAGATTTGCCAAAATGACAAGGAGCTAAAGTTGAACACAGTCAATGCATGGCCTGACCATCACTCAACTACCACAAGATAGATAGTACTCATCAGAAAGTGCTTTCCAGCTTTTGATGCCCCATAGACCCCACCCACACTCACACCCAGTTTGAATGGAACAAGAGGAGTTTGTGCAAGAGCATATAAATTTCAGGGGAGAACATCACAACAGAATAGTGGGCTGCTCTCTTTGCACCTTGCGGCTCTCACTAAGAATACCGGGAGCAGCCCTTGATATAGACAACAATAAAGCAATGAAATGTGAATTGCAACTTCATACTGTTCCAACACTCATTTTGCATTGGGGGAATCCTTTAGCAAGGTAATCTTGTAGCCCAGGCCATGTTAGTTTTCTCTAGAAAGCGACAAGTTCAAGAGCATTAGAAACTGCAGAAATTGAAGCACAAAGTTACACCGTTAACAGACAGGATACTGTGAGCAATCACTGAGAGAAAAACTGACGAATCCTTCCTTTCATGTGTGTGCGCCTACAAGTCTCCTCCATAGCTTGAAGCAGATAGATTCACTCTGCCGTACTAAATCTTGGCATATTGTTGTGAGACAACAACTAACTCCCTACAACTGAAAATTGCAAAAACAAAAGCATATTCCCCTTACACATGATCCATCAAGGCGAGAGCTTATCAAACTTTCAAAGAATGGGAGCAGAAGTGCGTGCCTGGACTGCAGCAAAAGGTTCATGAAGCCATTTCTCCCTTTCTGCAGGGACAACATCCATATGCGAATTGAGAAGAATCGAAGGGATTGACGGATCCTTTCCTTTCCATGTTAGTAGAACCAGAGGCTTCCCTTCCACGAATTCCAAGACCTGCGAATCGAGCCCTATTTCCGAGGCCTGCGCGAGAAGAAACTCGACAGCCGGCTTGTAATCAGGCAACGGATGCGCCGTATTTATTTTCAAGTAATCTCTGAACCTTCCCACGGCTTCCACCTCCTCTCCATTGCTACTGGAGTAACTGGGCACCGCGGCACTCAAAAGCACAATAAGAGCTAAAAGAACCGAAACGAAGAAGGTCCCAGAAGAGAAGGCAATCCGCCTAGTGCGGCGCCTGTTGTTGTTACGACTGCCCTGAGAACAAGACTCAAGAGCACAAGAAGAAATTTCACGAGAATAAGGAGAAGAAGAAACAAAGCTATAAAACTGGGAGCAAATCTTGTTCTCCATTTGAGCGGAGCCTGTTTATGACATACGAGCACGAACCAGATGCAAACGTGCAAGCAAACAAGAAAGCAGTAGAGAGAAAAGAAATTGATGATGATGCCAACAGCGATCTATTCTTAAATGTGACGATTACAACAACAATTCTACCTTATCACTAGGGAGTACTTAGTATGTTAGACTGCAAGATGGAAATGTTAACAAAGGTGAACATCTCCATCCGCACGCCCTATTACGTATGCTCATGGGTACCCTTTTCATTCATGGGTTTTTATTTTGTTTCTAGGGTACTTAGGCCCGCTTTACACTAGGAGTCAGGGCCAATGTTCAACCCATATCCAGCATTCCTATTGGTGCAAATGTTGCTGAAATCAGCCCCAAGGGCTTTACACTAGGAGTCATAGAAAAACACTCTTCCATCTGCCCCAAGTTAGCAATAAATGCTGAACATTTATGACCTTGTATTTTCCCCAAGGCAGAAAAAAAGGATACCATCAAATTTGGGAGGCCAATTTGCAACCCAAAAATGCTCAAAGTTGGCCCCAAGTTTTTTTGGCCTTGACTCCTACTGTAAAACAGGCCTTATTCATCTTTTGTATTAATTAGATGCAGGTGTCTCCCAAGTTCAACTCTTTTTCTTTTTCTTTTTTGACAATGAGTCATTTTAATTGGCTCATCACAAAAAATCCTGAAAAAAAAAACTAACTGAAACTTGAGGGCCTCCACAAAATAAAAGTTTCTATTGGAAGAGGCCTACCTATACAGGCGAAAAGATGACAACTCTTGGCAGAACATATCAGATAAAAATAGTGGTGCTATTGGGAACATTTTAGGGAACAGATTGGGAACCCCTTAAGAACTTGATAGGAAAACATAAGACACTCAAAAAAACCAAACATTTCAACCTCACCGCCCAAAATTGAATTGCAAATAAATGTTGTTAATTGACATAATAAAAGCATATTTAAATAGATTTGTGCAATGCCATGCGTGATTGAAATAGGAACTATATATATATTATACACATTGTGAAAAAGAGAAATATATGAGTTAAGAACGTAATTATAATACTTTTCAATTAGACTTTTTTTGGATTTTTAAAATCAGCTTTCATTCAGTTGTCCCATTTTTCAATTAGTAGTTTTTCAAGTATGGTTTTTGAATATTTTTGAAATCTTTTTTATTTCAAAAACTTATTCAATGACTTTTTACAACTTTTTCAAATGTAATTCCATATTGTTGTGAATCATATTCCAAGGTCAGTTGTTCAAGTTCTTGACATTCTTAGGTTTTTGACCTTGGTTAAGTTTTTCGAAGGTATTCGCCTTATTACAATGGGTGAGGTCTTATAATAGTTTGTGAATAGAGTTTTATGTTTGTTTCATGATATTTTTCTTATTCACATGTCATTTCCTCAATTCAAGATGGTAGTCAAAAATGAGTGTGAAACGATGGTTCATGGTGTTTAAATTATTTTAGACATCCATTTCAATTGGGTGGTGCTAGAAATGGACATTGTAAATTTTTTCAACGTCATCTCCCAAAAAGCCATCTTTTAGAAGCTTCATGTGATTAGTAACCAATTGTCTCACAACAATGTTCAAAATGTTTTCGCTTCCATCATGAAAGACGCAAATTCTCATGTTTCATGTGAACAAATTCATGCCCTTCCACTCTCTTCCCTTTAATCTTTTCACGAGCAAGTTGACATCATGTTATCAGCTAATGGCATCCACACCTTGGCCAATGTTGTCATTTTTTATCCCACTTCAGCAAATTTGGTTTCATGTGCTATTTCATTTTGCGAGATGGTAGTTCAAGTAAAAGAACTTTATCATGATTGACATTTGACAAATGTGTTTCTTCCCTTGCCATCAAGGGTTTTGGTTGCTTACACCAACAAGAAAACAATGTTCTTCATTAATGTGCTAAGATGATGTGGTCATCAAAGGGTGCCAATGGCCCTATTCTAGTGGTTCTACATGCCTTCTATAGGAAGAAGGTGTTAATAGCTTTGTAAAAGCTTAGGTTGCTTATATTTTGAAATGGATCTTTGTTGCAAGTGAAGATTTATTGTTTTTTCAAGTTTCTCATCCCTTTCTTTTTTTAATATGCTTCTTGCAATTGGTGAGATATTTAAAACATAATTTGTTCCTTTGCCCCTTTGTGACCCACTTTGGGTTTTTTTTTCTTTTGGCTCAAACTTGAATCCTCTTTCTTTGTTCTTTCTTTCCCCATTTAATGGAATTTGCCAAGGTTTCATAACTCAAAATATACATAATTATTGGAATAAATCTTGACTATGCATATTATAAAATGGTTTCTCCATTGCATCAATAGAGGCTTTGATAAAAATAGTTTCCTATTTCAAATAAAGGTGTAATCAAATGTTACCTATACATCACAAAGAGGGCCTTAATCATGTTAGCTATTATTCATAACCTTTGAAGTTATGTTGTTGCAATAAACATAACACCTCAAAGAGGCTTTTAGTCTACTAGCTTTGGCTTGGCATCTTTTTTTGTTGCAACATCACATGACATCAAAGAGGTTCTTCATTATGTTAACTTAGCTACAACTAACTGATGTCTTCCTCCATTCTTGCGACAACATAACAAGTGGATACTTTTGTGCGCGGAGCTGCCAAAAGTAGAGAGGGGGAGAGAGCAAGAGAGGAAATCTTTGTGACAATTTTTAGGGCACAAATTGCTAGTGCACTGCCTGCCTCTAGCCCTTACTAGGATGGGTCTCAGTTCCAAGGTTGATTTATCCTAATAACATATTAGGAACTAGAAAATATTGCAAATGGTGTTTTGATTCATTGAAGTGGAAGGTCATACTTCCATGGTTCCACTTCTCTGAATTGGTGCTTCTTCAACAAAGTTTGGCAGGTTTACAAAGAAGACATGCTCTAAATCCTGTGAGCTGCAGCTGGCATCCTTTGTTGTCACAACATAACGATCACCATTATGTGAGTCAAAGGTTGGGTCTTGGAAAGGGCCAATGTTTTGAAATGGGTTGCCATGAAATTGAAAATTGCTCGATTTCCATTTTGACAATATCAGTGATATAAATTAAGTACTTCACAACTAAGAAAAAGACGCATTTTCTCACAACAATGAAGCATGATTTTGCATGAAACCAAAACCCACCTCCACACCCTTCCCCCTAGTCCCAGCCCATCCCCACAAGTCAGTAATTATCAGATTCAGGACTTTAGGAGTAGATGAACAGAAACCAGATTGGATAAAATTGGTAACCAATAGGAAGAGATTACCATCCTCAGAGGTCCAGTTAATACTATCAGATCGGAACCTTCAAGAGATTCATTCAGAAGGATGGCACAATAACTATATCCAATACAATTGTAAAATTGTATACTTCCACCATTTCCATGTCCGCTGACTCTGGATAACTAGTGTAGGCTTTGATGATCTCTTTGTACACTATAATTCCTTTCATGTACTCTCCCTTGTTCAGAAACTGCAGATGAGCAAGGGCAAACAGTCAGTACCAAGCCAAAACAATAGTAGCACAGAGGAAATTGGCTTCACCATCTTATTTGGGACTTGTTCTCAGTGACTATGCAGCAATATAATCCAGTAGTCAGCTCAGTCAGCCACAGAAGAGTGCAAAAAACCATGAAGTACAGGTTCCACAGATTTTTCAGACACGTTACTTTATCATGTTGAGCACAACATTCAACAGGTGGTGTTGATAATAACCATTGCATGGTGCTCTGGCAGCTACCTCATCATGATCATGGAGCAGAATGGGTGTGTTTGCCATAGCTGAGAATCCAAACCCTGGAATGCCTGCATGGCGAACAAACTGGCAATCTGTGGCTCCTGGTTGTATTTCTACCATGCCCAGTTCCCCACCTTCCTTAGCAACAGCCTCCTTCAAGAGTCTCCACCATAGAGACAAGTCATCTGCCACTGTTACCACATGCTGCCCCTCCTTGTCCCTTGGATTATCCTTTTGTGAGAACTGTCCAGAAGAGAAAAAGTTAGATGTGCACTTTCAAGATCATCCTTTTCACAGCCAACTAACGAGAATATCAAGTACTGTGGGAGCAACCTTGAATCGAGGGAACTGTGACTGTCACTGAATCATCCAGTAAAAATGGATTTTTAGGATAGACTACATCATAGAGCCACAACAGTGGTGAAGCTTATCAATAAGATTGAACAGAAATCTCACTTTGAAGATAACATAAGAATGAATGCAGTGATTACATTTAGAGAGTTGCAATGGTGGTGAAGCAGTGAAAATCTGTTTGCTGTGGAATTTGTCAGTTTATTCTACTTCTTAGACAAAACATCTATGAGGTTGCAGATTTAACTCCACAACAACACTTTCAAGTTATCTGTTCAGCCAGTTCAAGCAAAAGCAAAAGCAATATAACAAGAATGAGTGCAGTCATAACCCCATGACTGTCACAAAGTGTCAGACCTTTGTCATAAATAGCAGTGACAAGCTGCCATGACTCACCACTGACTTCAGCTCCTGACAATGGGGTATAGACAATACATACTCAATTCAAGCTCTACATCTCAGCCTGAGAAAGAGGGTACAGAGTAAGAAGCAGACTGTGTAGGTGAGGTTTCAGGAAGCTGGGGCCCATTCTTTGTGAATAATGCACTCTAACTCATGTACATCCTCCAATGGTGGTACCTGCATATCAAATCCTGCCTCTGCTTCAGAGGGTTGCAAATTCACACAAAACCCTGTGCCCATCAAATCACCTACCATAACTTTCCTAGCTTGAAAACCAAGTGTACCTTACCAGCAGACCTACTCCAATTGCATCAAGGAACAAATTATTAATTAGCTGAGACAGATTTGCACACAGATTAACTACAAGTTCTTCATGCCTTATATCAGACTCATAGCTCAACACTTTTGACCACAGGATTGTTCATTGAATAGGTCAACTAAAGGAGGTTCAAACACTGCAGCAGCAAAATTGAGCAAGAGTACTCAACATGAATGAGAGGTAATGTTGGGTTTAAAATGCGTGCCTTTAGGTACACACAATTGACAGATCTCACCTCTCATTCTGCCTTTGCACCTGATTTCACAAGATTAAATTGCTTCTTCTGGAACCTGTTTATAAGTTTGATGCTTTGGAGCAAATTCTGAAATGCACTACCATTGTACAATTTTGAACCACGGCCTGGTGCTCCCGTGGCCTTGATCTCCAACCACCAGGGTGATCTTCCTCCATTGAAAACCTGGTATGTGCTTCCTGGAGAAGCCAATCCTTCATGCAAATTAAAACCTACATTGATTTTTTGGAACTCTGGGGAGGCAATGAACTCTCTTGCCCCATATGTCCACCAGTCTCTTCTTCTGGAACAGATGACAGATAAAGGGTGCGCAGTGGCTGGAAGCTCTTAGACTTCAAGTTCGAATTGCTTCCAAATACTGCATTAACACACATTTCATGTCTTGTGAGCCTCTCACAAAAATATTGCCCTCTGCATCCTGCAATGTTTACACCCAAATTTCCAACCAACAAATTTGGTCACATGACAAGGAGCTACAGTTTAAACACAGTCACCTTGCCTGAGCATCACACAATTGGCACTTCATAGATAGTACTCATCAGACAGCCCTTTCCACCCATAGACCCTACACGCTCACACTCAGTCTGAATGGAACAAAAGGAGTTTGTGGAAGAGCATATAAATTTCAGAGGAGAAGATGACAATAGAATGATGAGCTGCTCTCTTTGGATCTTGCCACTTTGAATTGCAATGGCAGCTTTACACTGTTCCAGCCTGATAATCTACAGCCCAGGCCATATTAGTTTTCTCCATAAAGCTACAAGTTCAAGAGCATTAGAAACTGCAGAACTTGAAGCACAAGGCTGAAATTGTTTACAGACAGGATACTGTGAGCAATCACTGAGAGAAAAACTGATGAATCTCTTCATGTGTGTGCGCCTGAAAGTCTCCTCCTTAGCTTGAGGCAGACAGGTTCACTCTGCGCTACTAAATATTGGCACACCATTGTGTGACAACAACTATTTCCCCACATCTGAAAATTGCAAAAATAAAAGCAATGGGGCATGGGCATGCTTTCATCCCGTTGGGAAATTGATGTTATGGGTACCTTACTATACAGTTGGATTAATTAGTCAAATTCTTGTTTGGTTACTCAGTTTTCTTGATCATGCCTTAACTTATACATTTCTTGCAAGTTTTTTCTACTATGGATTGAAGGTTGACAATGATAATTTCTTTTCTCTACCCTCTTTTACTATCTTATTGAACAACAACAAAGAAAACAACTTATAAAACAACCTTCCAACATTCACCTCTCACAACTCCCTTCTCTATCTTCTCCCTACTATCCTCCTTTTTTAATCAGATCTTCACCAAAGGTCAAGTAAGACTAAATAAGAAGCTGATTCTTTCAAATCCCAAACGAAGTTTACAAACAACAAACTAGTAATTACATCCTACTTTGCATCGCAATCCCTCCACTTTCTTTTATTGTCTTTTCAAAACTTCAAATAACACAAGTTTGCCCTTTTTGTCATTTCACCCAATATCTTTTATCCAAAACAACAAACCTCCTCTCCCCAAAATTGGTCTCCTTGTGCTTCTCTTCTAGTTTCCTACTTTGTCCCTCTATCACCTTGCATGTTAAAACAAAAAATTGCCCATAAACCACGCACACCCCCAAAAAAGTTTTCCTCCTTCCCTTTTTTCACCTTAGCCTCATGTCTTGTCCCTTTCATCCTACTCTCCTAGCTACCATGCTACAAGTCCTCAAAGGGTGGTTATAGGGCTGAACATGTATTAGATTTAATTCACAGTGACATTTGCGGTCCTATGTGTGTTTTTTCATATAGTGAATATCCTTATTTTTTTATATTTATAGATGATGCCTCTAGATGGACAAAAGTCTATTTTTTGAAATTCAATATGAAACTTTTGAGCATTTCAAAATATTTAAAGCTTTTGCTAATCTTTTACATCTAGGAAACTCAAGACTATTTGTGATGGTGGTGGAGAATATAAATCAAATGAATTAAAAAACTATTGTGACAATAATGGCATAACACATCAAATGATTACAAGTTATATACCACAACAAAATGGTGTTACCAAATAGAAGAATTGAACATTAATCAAAAGTGCTCATTGTATGATGCAATTTGTGGGTGTCTCCAAAAAGTTTTGGGCTAAAGTTATTGCAACTACCAACTATATTCAAAATCATCTTCCTACAAAGGTAGTTCACCAAATGATACTCGAAGAAAAATGGAATGAATGTAAACCCACCCTCACCTTTGAATTTTTGGTAGTGAAGCCTATATGCACATATTGGATGAAATTAGATGAAAAAAGTCTTAAATGTATCTTATTGGGGTATGATGAACATTTAAAAGCTAATAGGTTATACCATATGCCATTTAAAATTGTCAAAATTAATAGGGATGTTATGATTAATGAATGACTTAAGTTGTTTCCTCCAATGACCCACTAAACCCCTTTGATTCCATCTTTTGGGAAGAAAAATTAGACCAAAAACCAACAATATAATATCCAATTTTTAATCAAGCCCAACATCCAATCATTAATGTCCAACCTCCGATTATCATTCAAGCCCAACCTCCAGTCATAAATCCCATTCAAAAACTAAACACACCTATCATTGACCCTACCATTGATGATGATGACAACTCCAATCTAAAGATGAAAGATGAGAAGAAGGAAGTAAAAACCTAAATCTTCCAATAAGCCCAATATTTGGCCTTTGATAGTCAACTTGAATGCAAAAACTTACATGGAAACTACAATATTCCTTAAGATATTTAGAAGTGTTGGTGGCCATCCATAATGATGATTCACCTAAAACATTTGGGGAAGCTATGAATAGTGTAGATGTTGATAAATGGATTGAAGTAATTCAAGATTAATATAATTCATTACTAATAAATAAAACACAAACCTTCACAAAGTATTTGAAAGAAGACGTGCAATTGGGTGCAAATGGATATTTTGCATCAAAACTAAATTGAATGGATCCATTGACTGCTACAATGCATGTTTGGTGGCCAAAAGTTACACACAAATATTTGGTGTTGATTTTGAATACACTTTCTCATCATGTGGTTAAAATGACCTCATTATGAATGTTACTAGGATTTGCTACCCATTATGACCTTGACATTATCTAGATGAGCATTAAAACATCATTTTCACATGAAAATTTTAATGAAAAACGATACACTCACCAACCAAAAGGCTTTATTCCAATGGGAAAATAACATTTAGTATGCAATTTACATAAGTCAATCTATGGTCTAAAACAAGCATCCAAGCTGTGGTATGTCAAAATAACTTCCTATTTACTAGAAACCAATTTTCAATAAGTACATCTAATAGTAATGTATATTAAAAGGGATTGGCATAGTTTTATCATAATAACAATCCATTTGTAAATGAGGTTATTATGATAAAACTAAACTAAATTAATTTGAATGGTTAAAATCAAATTTTCAAATGACATATAAAACTAAATTAAGTTATGGACTAAGCATATAAATGATCAATAGAAATAGAAATAAACAAACAATCCACTTCAACCAATTCAAATACATAACTAATATTCTTAAAAGATTCAACATGGAAAATAGTAAACCATTACATATTCCATTAGATTCTAATCGATCAAAATTAATTAAAAATCAAAGTCCTTAATCAAAAGAAGAAAGTGATCTCATGGACACCATCCCATACAAAAGAAGTAGTTGAATGTTTAGTGTTTGTTATGACATTTATTTAGCTAAAAAATATTTTTGTTGTTACAAGTGTATCTCAACACTTAAATAATCTAAGGCCATTACATTGGTCAGATATTAAAAGGTTATTTTGTTATTTGACAAGGACCCCAAAACATGGCATTCAATATACTAAATACATAAAACTACAAAATTTAACAATCATTTGTTATTGTGTCAATGACAATTGGGTTGGAGATTTGAATTTAAAAAGGTCAACTTTTGGATATTCATTTATTCTAGCTAGGGGAGCTACAAGTTGGGCCAATAAGCAACAAACTTGCATGGCCTTCCCTACCAAATAAGTGGAATACATTGCTACAACCTAAGTTGCAAAAGAAGTCATATGGTTGAAACAACTAATGTCTAACTCAGGCTACGTTTCACATTGCCTACTATTATTAAATGTGACAACCAAAGTGTTATTGCACAAAAAAATTCCCAAATATCATTTAGAATCTAAACATATAGAAATAAATTTTCATTATATATGTGAAAAGACACTTGGTGGACAATTAAAATTAAAATACTACAATAATGAAAAATAAATGTAGATCTTTTTACAAAAAATGTACCTAAAGAAAAACATATGTATTGTATGCAAATTCTAAAAGCATACTTCAAGCAAGTGTTAGACATGAAATAATACACCCTTCAAATAAAGATATGAAAAGTGAAGTGACTAGGAAAATCCATGATAAGATGAGTCATCCCCATGTGTATAAAAATCTAGATCATGTATTAATAAATAGACAACTTCAACACATGTTTCTTAGTTTTCTTAGTTTTTTTTCCTTATAAACTTGTGTGAAATTTTTGGTCAATGAATGATTTCGATCATTTGCTAATGACCAAGTGTAAAGGTTCCAAACTACCACTATACCATCTACCGTGCCACAAATGAAATATGTCATTGTAATTTATTGTATTACAATTACTATTAACCACATTTCATGGCCCACAAAGTTCACATCATAGTTGCACATGCAATTCACATTATAATTGCATTAGAATTACTTGTTGAATTTGATATTGTTCAATATGAAACACAACCATGCCACTATCATCATAATTCCTTAAAATGAAAATAGAGGGAAAAAACCAAGGGCACTTTACCTAGTTCCACACATTGGGACAATAAGGGTTTGCATGAACTCCAAGATAAGATTAAGACGAGTTCTTCAAATTAAACTCACAAACATGTGAAAATGGACAAATCAAAATAAGAAAGGAGTTAGTACATTTGGAGCAAATTAAGTCACATACTAGCCTTGAATTCAACATAAATTTACACGGCCTAGACTTGGGAGGAATCACCACATCTTCTTTTATCCTATATTCTATGATTTGCAACTCAAGGAGGAGGATGGAGGAGCATGGTGGCATGGCAAGCCTATTTTTTATATCTATTGTTGAAGAAATTTCCAACAATCTAAAGAAAGCCCAATTTGGACAAGGTTTGTTTTTCCAAACCTTGTCTCAACATTGTGAAATGCCTGAGGACTTCAAATTCCCACAATTGAAAATGCACTTAGGAGTTTTGGGGACTAATTTAACTCCCACGCACTTCCTTCTCATAAGGGGAATGTGTTTGGGTGTTAACAATAAAGTTTTATGGAGTTTTCTTAAAGAATTTTTGTTAATGGTTTCTTGGCCATCACATTATATTAAACACCAAGTGTTAGAATAACCATGGAAATCTTCAATAATATGGGAGATGTTTTCTATACCTTTGCATTATACTGCAACTATTCATGTAGACTATCAAGATTTCACTTCAAATTCCAATTCCCTCTTTCATAACCATAACACCACTATTGACATTAACCATATCCATTCATTTCAATATTTTCTACATATTATTAAGTTGTAACATACTAAACCAACTTTATCATAACAACATTGATAGATATAAATTTAGATTCTTCTAAACAAAATATTTGATTACCATGATCACCAAAACAATTATAAGGAGACCAACAACGTCAATCTTACAATTTCACCCTTGTATGTTGTTTTATGATCAATTATAATTGCATCTAATTATTAATTTTTAATTACCATAATTAAATGTTTACAATATTTAGTTTAATGAATTTGACTAATTATATGTTTGGTAAGAACAAGCTTCAATTATCTTCTATTTTTGTTGACCAACAATGTAATAGTGTCACATGCATGAAAATAACAAAAACAAATGATGAAATGATAAGTTTAAATTTAAACCCAAAACAACATGAAACAAAGGAACCAAGATGAACATAAACGTTAAAGTCAAAAACACAAAATGTGTAAGACTAAAATACAAACAAATCATTATTGTGATTAAATAAAAAATGTAGACACGAAAATAACAAAATAAGGTTATTGTGTAAAATTGCACTTCAAATTAGTGTTGAACAAACCAAAGGTAATTGGGGGTCCTATCTCTATTAAGACCCCTTCAAAGACCTAGCTCAAACAAACTTTCATAGAGGTCTTCATGTGCCCACCAACTAAAGTAGTTTCATAGAAGATTTCTTAATCAAAAGTGAATTGAAAATTAATTGGGAATCAATTAAAAGTTAACTAAAAATGGACTAAAAATATTTGGGAATGAACTAAAAACTTAATTACAAATTGTATAAATATGAACTAGGAATTAATTACAAGTTATTTAGGAATGAACTATGAATTAATTATAAGTGAATTACAAGTTAATTATGAATGGACTATGAATGAATTATAAAGTCATGGATTTTAATGAAAATCCATGTGAATGAACTATATTCATCATGTGACCATGTCCAATATTGGCATTGGGGACAATTCATCCAACCACTTCCAATAAACCATAATGTTTATATTTTCAACTTTTAAGCTAGAAAACATTTAATGGATTTCAAATTGAATTACAAGGTAGGAAATTGAGTTAATTTTTTGGGGGCATTAACAATAGGCTTGAGGATGATGCCATTTTCTTGGGCAAATCCATCCTTGAGTGGTACCATTAGGTGTCACAAATGTCAACACTATGGAGTTCATTCATATGAATGTTCATCTATGACTTGTAGCATGAATTTGTACCTAATTCCTAATTTAGTTTTAGTTCATTCTCAATTAACTTCTAGTTACATTTTAATTCACCTCAAGTTCACTTTTAGTTAACTCTTAATTAAATCTTAATTCATTTCTAATTAACTCTTAATTGACTTTCAATTTAGTTCTACTTAACTTTTAGTTCACTTTCAATTAATTCATAGTTCATTTTCAGTTCATTTTTGTTTGAGTCTTAGTTCACTCATAGTTCACACGTGGGTGGACATGAACTATACATGAGTACACATGGGCCACACATGGGTGCACATGGATGAACATGGATCACACATGGACACACATGAGCCACATGTATGTTGGAAGTTTCTTGAGAAACTTTCTTGAATTAGGTGCTTAATGGGTACAAATAAAGGTAAAATTTCTCATTATTTTCAATCTATTCAACATTAGTTTTGGGTACGTTTTCTTGTCACAACCTTGTTTTATTCTTGTTTTGTTCGTGCAATAAAATCTTGTTGGATTCTTGTTTTACACATGTTGTGTTCTTGTTTTTTTTTTAAAAATTTGTGATCTATATATATATATATATTGGTATTTTTAATCATTGCATTTTTTAAAAAATCAAGAATGTAACATTGGTTATTTTCCTTGAGCTTTTTGTTCAAAAACACAAATTTGAAACATGATTTGAGAATTTTCATTGGATTTTTTTAAAATAATTTTGAAATTAGTTTTTTTAGTTTTTTATTAGGGATTTAATTGAGTAAAAATAATTTAGTTATGAATTTTTAAAGGTAAGGAAGATTCTTGAAAGGGCCATCACTATTAGAAATACAAATTTTAAACAATTTTCATTTTTTTATTCCAAAATAAACTTCAAGTTATATATTAAGGCATGCAATGGATAAACATGAGATATATATATCATTGTGAAAACATTTAAAGGAAAGGGGCTAGGAAAATGATTTGGCCATTTTTTGGTCCCTTAATCATTCCTTGAAATGATTCTTAGTGGTACCACCCAAGGATGGGTTTTCCCTTCTTTGTTTGGAGAGTTAGAAAAATAAGGCCATGATGTATTATTTATTGAAACAAAGTTAAAACTATGAAATTTTCGAAAGAATTTTTGGGTGGAATTGATGGTAGGAAAAGTAATAGAATTGAGATTGGATGATATCAAATCACTTATTGTATGCTTACATCAAAATTAGGCTTATTTCAAAAAGTACTAAGGGCCATTTTGGCCTTCAAGGGAGAATGAAAACAAGGTGAGTTTAAGGCATCATGTGCATGTTTTGAAATGATTAATCTCAATGGGTTGGTTAGTAACGATTGACACCACAAAAAGTCATGAATCGCATTCACATATTGTAATTGTGTATATTGAGATTGGAGTCTAGTGAAACTTTAGTATCATTTTTTGTACCTTAACAAACATACATTTACTTGGGCTTGGTTGTTATGATTGAGGCAATAGGTGAGGAATATGAATCACGTCAAGTGGTCTAGAGGCCAAGTGTAGAATTGGTTTGGGAACTCATTTGGTAGGCCCTTGAAGAAAGCTTCACAAATGGGGTTTCATCAAGTTGGATAATCAAGGCCTTTTGATAAGGTTGGGGTGAAAAAACACCAATTGGACTTGCCATTCAAGGTCCAATCACAAGAGTTGGCATCATATGCACATGATGATTAAAAGAAAAATGCATTTGAGCATGGAATGTGTGCTTCAACCAAGTCCAAAATGGGAAATATGAGCTTGGGAGGAAAAACAATATGCAAGGCATGCAGTCTTGTGAAAGATTGTTGTTAATGGGGTCATTAATTTTTTCAATCCTTTGGAAGGAAATAATGTAATGATCTTCACCTTAATAATCATCACAACAAGTAAACAATATTGCAAATCAAGAGTGGTGAAATATGTAAGGGTTACAACCTTGTGGATTGCTTGATGTCAATGAGGATGTTAACCTCTCTTTTCAATGGGAGAAAGTCTTGCAATCCTTGTTTTGAAGTTGCAACAAAAACATGAAGGAACATGAAGCTGAACAAAAAACAAAGTTGAAAGCTTGGCTTTCAACCCATGTGACTTAATCAAGGGACTTCAAACATGAATCTAAAGGTGCCCTAGATCTTTGGGACAAGGTTTAAAGGACTCGTAAATTGGCAAAATTGGAAACTTTTGAAGCTCATTTTTTAAAAGTCTTAATTTTTTTGTCATTTTGATTCATTTCTATTACCAATCACAAAGTATAATATTGAGAGGAGAATGATGACTCTTCCCAAGTTTGGATCATGGTGAATCATGTGAATGTGTGTCTCTTGTGACTTCATTTGTGGCCATTTTGGTTCCAATTTGCATTAATCACTTTCATTTTTAGTTTGTGCAAATTGATTTCATTTTGAGTTCAACTTTGTGAGCTCACCTTAGTCTAATCTTGGAGCTCCCAAACAATCTTCTTGTCTCAATGTGTGAAGCTTGGGATCATGCTTAAGGCTTTCAAATCTTTTAAAACACATTATATTGAAATTTTTGCCCCAATATCTTATGGCAATTAATCCTTTGGGGCACTTCATTTGGTATTAAACATGCTTAACTTCATTTCACATAGTTGAAAGGAAGGATTGACATACCCCTTGGTTTGTCAAGTGGCATTGAAAGTATACGAGGCTATCAATTCCCAAGTTTGTAATGGAATGCAAATCTAAGGTATGTTCATTAACTCTAAAAAGAAAATGGGGGTGGGAACTTTGTGATGAGATTAAAGCAAATCCATAAACAAAAGTTCAACTTGCACAAACGAAAAAAAAGGTAGTTAATGTAAGTTGGAGCCAAAATGATGCATGAATGAACCATGGATGAACCAAACTCACAAGACGCCATAATTTGGACTTAGAGATGAACCACCACATTTTCTCCTATAATATACTTTGTGATTAGTGGTGGGGTTACATCAAATGTTAAAAAATTCTACAACTCCTTTTGAATATTCATAATTTTGCCAAGTTATGAGTCTTACAACTTTGGATGGAAAGAATTGGATGATCCTACATTTGGGGGATCACGATAACACTTGACCAAAAATGAATTTTGATCACTTAGGACAATTTACAAATGTGAAGCCTTGTGGATTATTTGATGTCAATGAAAACATCAACTTTTCCTTTTAAAGGGGGAAAAATTTGTGATGATCCTCACCTTTGGGGATTGTCACAACAATTAAGTGAGTTAACAAGTCAAGGATGGAAAAATCTACAAGGGTGAATCCTTGTGCATGGTTTGATATCAATGAAGACATTGATATCTTCCTTTAGTAGGAGAGAATGGCATGACTTTCATTTAAGGTTATGCCCAAATGCTTAAATAAATTTTGAATTAGAGTTGCAAAAGTTATTTGGCATAATGTTTTGGACTTATTTCATGTCAATGAAGGTATTGATTTCTTTCTAAAGTGGGAGAGAATGTCATGACCCATGTGACAAAGACTTATGAAAACATGAAATTGAGTTAAGAAAGGTGTTAAGGGGTAGATATCTTTAAACTAATTAATGCCATAGGCATCCTAGTAATTAAAAGTTGTTAGTGGTAATTAAACTTATCGTTCTTTAACAAAGGGGTGAAGTTAGTGGGATTAAGTAGTTCATGTTAGTGAATGGTTGGGTGTAATCCACACAATCACCTATGAGATTTATAGGAAGGGATTAGGATAAGGACCCTATTTTCACATGGGGTCAATGTGGGCCTTGTGCGGCTTTGTGGAAAAAGAGGATTTGGAGGAATTATATAACTTTTGATAAGTTTGTAGTTTGGAGTTGGAATGAAGACCTTTCTTTTGGAGAGAGGTGCGATGTAACACTAGAGATGAGGGAGTGGTTGGGAAATGTATTTTGTATTCATGTGTTATCTCAATGGAAATTGGTTAAAAAGCCTTTATGTGTTTTGTGTGGGTTTATTTTATTAGAATATGAAGAAAGGTAGTATAATTTAAATTTACATCATGTGTTATTATATTTATATAATAATTCTGCATTTCTTCTACAAAAAATGGTAAAAATATATGTTAGGTTTTAGAGTCTTTGGAGTAGGAAATCACTTGTTGTCACAAGGAGGTAACAACTATTATGTGGTAGGAAGGGAGAATTTTTGAAAGTTGAAGTCTACAAAATAAATGGGGTTGCTTCAGACGATAAACAACAACCATAAGAAGTGAAATTACAATGACTACAGATAGCAAGTAGTGTCCCTAAAGGGCATACAAGCGTTGTTAAGGCAAGACAATAAATATGGAAGGCATGCATACCCATTGGGGCACTATTTTAAGGTATTGAAGGTATTGTAGAGGCATTTTTTAAAACATTATGTACAATTTCAAACTCATGTACTATAGAAGTAATGTTTAGGGGTCACATTTTCACCCCTTTACAAAAGCAATTGAAGGTAAACCTTCCAAGTGTGCCCATGGGAGATGGATTTGAAACCAAGTCTCATAAATTCAACATTAACATTCTTCTTAATGGGGTAGAATGTCTCAACTCAAATTTGGGCACATGACTAATTTGTGGGAGTCACGAAAAAGATTCCCCCAATGGAACATGGGGAGAATTCCTTTCCATAATGTGTCCTAGAAAATCAATGCTTCAATGGGATTCAATCATTGAAGGTGGGTTGAATGCAAGTTTGAAGTCAAGGAGAAAGTTGTAACCCTTGTCTTGGGTTTGCAACACAAGTTTCAAATGATCATGAAACCAAATTAATTTTTTTTTAAGGTGGCTTGGCATGAGAATTGTTAAAGGAAACTCCACAAAAATGCATGAAAGATGGGGAGTTCACAAGTGTGCCCCATAACATCAATGAGGGCATTAACCTTTGTTTTAAATAGGGGAGAATGTCACAACCTTAAAATGGGTGCATGACCAACTCCAATAGGGACAACAAAATGTCTTTCTTGGGGTGAAGGAAGTTGGATGTTTCTAAGTGGAAATGGGTCATGACCAAGGTTAAGGAAGTTCATGACAAACATTTTTACAAAAGTAGGTTTTTTAATTGAATTGTTTAGTTTTAAAAAACCCAAAATGATATGTGCAAAAAAACCACCTTGTCATCTTAACAAGTTGATTTGGATTCGATGTTGTGATTAAGGTGGTCTTTTTTATTGGTAGACAATGGACAATTTGATGGTTAAATTTCTATTTAAATTTTAATCATTTTTTTTGGATCTTTTTCTTTTTTGTAAAAAGTAAGCATTTAAAAATATGTTTAAGTAAGTCTTGAAAAGGTAGGTAGGTAGGTGGTAACCTTTGACTAAGCTAACCTATTTAGTTTGACCTACCTAACCTAGCCTAATTAGTCACTCTAATATAACCTACCTACGCTTGTCCTTTAAGCATGCATATAACTTACAAATATGAGGAATTGAGTCCTTCACCTCCATAATGATAAACCAAGTCCTTACCAATGGACTACACCTCCAAAAGGTGACAATTTTTGTTCAATTTTTTATTTCACATCACTATTTATGTAGGTAAATAACAAAGTTATGTAATTAGTAAGTAGGTTGAAAATAAGTTGGTAGGTAGGATGCAAGATGATAAATAGGAGGACCTAGGTATAAGGTACATAGGTAGACCTAGGTAGGTAGGTAAGGTAGACCTAAGTTACCTACTTAACCTAGGTAGTAGTTAAATATGTATGTAGGTAGGTAGATAACTTTATTCTACCTACTTAATTAGGTCTACCTATTTACCCTAGGTAATAACTACGTAGGTAAGTAGGTAAATACATCTAGGCTACTTACCTAACTTATGTAATAGGTAGGTAATTAACTAGGTAGGCCTTGGTTAAATACCTAGCCTAGATGGTAGGTAAGTAGGTCGATAGACCTAGGCTACCTTCCTAGCCTAGGTAGTTGACTTGACCTACTGACCTACCTTCAAAATATTGTGTCTCAGTTTTGAGAATACATTTTGGGACTATTGAAAATTTTGGCCATTTCGATGTAGCCTTTGTGGCTATCACATAATATATTATGAGGGAGGAAATGATGACTCCTCTTAAGTTCAGGTTGTGTGAGTTCTAAGTGAGTATGTGACTAAACTTGGTTCCAAATGCACAAACTATTTTCTTTTTCTTGGTTAATACATTTTCATATGTCCATGAAGTGAACTAGAAAATTCATCTTAGTCCCATCTCAAAGCTTTCACATGCCCCTTTAACCTCAAATGTGAAAAGTTAAGAACTCAACCAAGGCTTTTAAGTCTTGTGTAATGCATAGTATCAAAAAGTTTACTTTGATACCTTGCACAAGCCTTTAGAGCCACATATCACCCAAGCAATCTTTCGACCAAAATTCCTATTTCAAAATTTCAGATGAAGAATGTCAATTCACTTTCAATATTTACACTTCAAGATTTTTTCAATATTATATTTTGGGTTCAATTTTTGACCATGTTTATTACATGAATTTTTGTCTCAAAACTTCAAAACTCCATGGGACTCTACAAAAGTGGGAAAACCCATTTGAGAATGCTGAAATTCACTCTCTCACACTTGTGGGAGTGTGTTTGAATCCTGAAACAATTGTTTGGTCCAATTCCCCTCTCATGCCTTTAGGCCTTGGTCATGAGCCCAAGACTAGATTAGTTGTGACAAAGATGATAATTCTTGATTTCTTGTTACTAATGTTATGAAGCATTTGATTGATGATTGTTAGAAATTTGGAATTTACTATGGGTATGTAGTGCATTGTTTTAATTATGTCCACATATGAACAAATATTTAATTTATATTTGCACCTACCTACAAAGGCATGCACATGTACTTTGAACCACCTAAATCTTGTAAACGGTTGTCTATGTTGGGTGAGATATCATGTACCTTTACCATGTGGCTGATCACATGAATATTAGCTCAATTCACTTAGACCTTTGTGCTACACCATATTGCACAAATTGACATAAACTTGTGCTTTCGCTTTTGTTATATTATTTGTTAAGTCGAGTCTTGTAAGAGTTATATCCTTCAAATATTGTGAATGATACACAATTTTCACTCACTTTTTGGTTTCATATGAGGATTCAAGAGTTAAACTAGTGCCCAATGCCATGGGTTTAGGGTTTAGGGTTTCACATTGCACTTGAAACAAAGATTTCAGGCTCAAACAAGGTGCCTGAAGATAGGATGACTTTACAAATGACATTACTAGCTCAATCATCTTGACCGAGCCAAATGTGAAACATGTTTTGGTAACTTTTCCATTTGAAAGCTCACACACATCTTAATAGTGATCTTCACAAGGGGACAAGAAAGAAGCTCCAATATGAGCTGAAAAAGACAACTTTAACTATTACTTAGAAGATCCTAGGGTTGGATATAAGGCTGCCTTTCACATCAAAGGACACTTACTTTTCTTAGCGATTTCTTCAAAAGGTCCCATCCCTTGAGCACCATGTGTGACCTGAATTCATGCCAAAATTCTGAAATTTCACTCAAGGTTGTTCAGCTCATTATTGACTGTAGAAAGCTCTTATTGGAGTGAGCACTAACAAGCTATACACCAAAATGTATGCTTAGAAAGAGGCACAACACACCCCAGGCAACACACTCAATATGAAATGACATTATACATCCTTCTCATCATTAGTAAACTTGCTTTAGTACAAATACATGTGCAGACAAAAGGCACAACCCAATGAAGCAAAGTGTAGGGCATGGGTTTGTAAGAATTGGACCTTAAGAGATTCTGGAATGTAATGACGTCAACTACTCCCAAAAAGTCAATTTTACAAGAGAGGGACATCAGTCTATAACTGAGCAATCAAAAGGTTGTTGATCACTAGCAGAAAGCCATTATCGAAGTCAGCCACTTTGAAATCATTGTTAGATAAATACAACTTGCTGCAGACTAATGATGAGATAATCCACAATCAACATGTTCCAGAAGGTTAGTTTGAACCTACTGGCAGAAACCTGAGGTGTGTACCGCGTCTGACCAGTACTAGAAGAGAGGCCTTCAAGATAGACATGTCAATCTGCCTTCAAGACCACAAGGGCTAGTAACCTAAAACCAAGCAATACTGCTTCAAGTTGCAAAATGTTCAGACACATGTCAAGACTTCCCTCCACACAAAATACTTGATGAACTGTTAATAATCTTCCTTAAATTTGGGGTTGTTGGGCTCACTATAATTCAGAATTGTTGAGCAACTACTCTAGATGGCACCCACCAGGTCTCCTGCTATACTGATGCCTAACGATCAAGCTCAACATGCTGAGAGTAGGGAGAAGTCTTTGGCTTAAGCTGATGCTCTGGCATCCACCCAATTCATTCTGGTGAGACTTTCCTGACTCCATCAGAGCCCTTCAAGGGACACAATAGGTTGCTCACATTAGGAGATATGAATACAAACTAATCAGCCATGACAAGGCATTACAGTATTCAGCAAGACTGTCAATTTGAATGAATGGGATCCCTGGACTTTCTCCACTAACAACTGAGAGCAAAATTTGTGACAATCAATCAGTCCACACACATTCTGGGACTACCACCTCTTTTCCTGCAGCAGAAGAAAATTTCCAGAGATGAGCTTCAATGTCCCCTTCCTGATATTATGTTACCATCACAGCATTCTCTAAAAAAGTCAACCAGATGGTTCCTCAACACCCTCCCCACTAATGTACGGTTGCTGTGAGACTGCTGTTACTGGGAACTGTTGTGAACTTACTGGCCCAGGTACTACCCCTGTCGACAAATTTGGTGTTGACCCTGTGACACAACCACATAATAATTCTTTAGCAAATTGCTATAAAGTCACTGTTCAGCTTAACACCTGCCAGCTGAACATCTGCCAAAGACAATTGATGCAAGTCTGAAAATAGGAGACAAATAGAACATTGGAGACATAAATGTCACATGCAATGCAGTGAAATTGAGACATACAAGCACTATGAGTAAGAAGGATTATTTACCTGTAGGAGGTGCAGGAGTGGATATAGGAACATATGCTTGAGGTAGGCCAGTAGGACTGTAGCGCACCAGGTGTGGAGTCTGCACACCATACTGTGGTACTGGATATACTGGGCCTCCCTGCAGAGATTGTGTTGTAAAGCCAGGATAAACTGGGCCTGCTGTTACAGGACTTCCCAGTGTACCTGGTCCACCATAAATTTGGGGTGGATATTGAGGTCCACCACCACCATAAGGAAACAAATTCTGCAAAACAGCAGAGACAAACACCAAACTCATAAACCATTTGAATCCAGGCCCACTTGCTTCTTCCACTTGTTCACACGAAAATGGTGTCCAAATAGTGCCTCTTGCATACTCAAAGATGTCTCAAGGTAAGCAATCAGGTGTTAGGCACGGAGCCCATATTCTTCCATATCCTAACTGATGTTTCAGGCATCGCACACACCTGAGGGTAGCCTGTGTACTCTTGGGGGTATTGCGGATACCTAAAGTCCAGAAACACAGAAATTTACATTAGATACAAGGCTACAAGCATGTGTCAAGAATGTGAAGACAACATTCTGTTTGACAAAAAGTTTTCAGTTTTCACTCCCACTCTATGAATCAAAGACTCAAGATAGATCACCCAGCATGCACACAAATTGCCTACATAGTAAATTAAGACATCATAAGACCACCCTCCCCCACCCTGGCATAGTGTACTTGCAAACCCTCTATGATAAACTATATTACCCCGCCTGACTATGCAGTTAACAATAAGACTATATGGAAAGATTGATAGGGTTTAGGAAGCAAAAAAAAAGTACCCGCCATATGGAGGATAGGTGAAGCCACCTTGCTGCACAGGATGGGTGTATGAAGCACCAGATTGAGGAAATGAGGTTGTGCCAGTGTAACCGGGCCCTCCCTGCTGAGGGCCTGCAGCAAATGCAGGCAATGGGCGAAAACGGTTGCCTGAGGTGGATTAGAAAGCCATGCTCATTAGTATATGCCTGCCTCAATCATCATTCTTACCATCAGACTGCAAGTCTAAATCACATATATCTGATGGCCCAAGACAGCCATTTATCCACACTAGTCATTGCCAAGTTAGGCAATGATTGACAAGACTGTTTTACCCATGTCAACTTTTGTACACAACTTCTACTGGCCGGGTGGCTTCAGACAATAGAGCGCATTAATAGCTTAACAGCAGCTAGACATGTGACAATTTGTACCAGCTTGCCTCTGGGCAGGGTGGTGATACCATACTGCACCCTTCAGCTCATCTGCGGCATCCCATCATTTCCGGCAGTTCTAGTTGGATAAGGTGAACACCTAGAAGTCACAAGTTTGTGTTCATCAGCTCCAACTACCTTCTTACTTTTCAGTGCCAGGCTCACACTAGACAGGAGCAGGAGTAGATCTTATTGAGGGTGCAACCATGTTTGAGAAAGAGGATAAGGGATTGTGTTGAGCAGGCAGGCGTAGTGGAAAGTCACAAGGGACTGGGAGCAACAGTGGAGAAGATACCGTGTTGTCCATGGGGACGGGGCCGATGAGCGCCTAGGGATGCTAGATTACAGTTAGCTCGCCTCCCGTCTATAATAGGAGTCGCATCGCTGCACGCTCTCCTCGCAGCTTCCGCATCCCGGAATGTCACCTGCACCCCCTTTCCCGATTTCCTTCTTCACTTTGCGTGAACCGACTGCCCCATTCACGATCGTAACTACGGTGACAAACACGAGAATGTTCCTTCCATTCTTACCCCCAGCTCTCAATTAGGATCCCCTTGGAACCCGGTCATCGCCGCAGCCCAATTGCTGGTCCTTTGGGATGACATACAGTATACTGTTATGGCGGCTGGCTTAGACAGCCACTAGTGCTGCCAGACACCCATTTTGGTAGCACTGGTAGCACCACATGCACCTTCGGCCAGAACGAAAAATTTCAAACCTAATGTCAACAACACTCGAGGAGGAGGTGAGGGAGAAGAGCGGGAAGGATGCGCACAAAGCCATAGCCCTTGGATCGACCCGTGTTCTTGTCCGTGATGACCACGGCTTCCAGAATATCTCCAAACTGCTCAAAGTGACGTCGCATGGTGTCGCGCTGCGTCTCCCAAGCCAGTCCCCCCACGAACACTTTAGTGTAAGTCGTGTCCCCAAACTGGTTGCCCTGCGCCCCTGATCCTGCCCCAGGGCCCGTTGCCTGCTGGGCCATTGGTCCTGTCTCCCTCCCGTTCTTTGCCGGCTAAAATTCCACTACACCCCGGCGATATCTCCTGTGCCGCCTAAAACGTGATATCTCCTCCTTCACACACAGACAGACACAACACACACAGACAACAGACACATACACAACGCTCCCCACCCTACACCCCAAGGCCGCGGGGAAAAAAAAAAAACCCACACACCCAAAACTCTCGAACCAACACCCGCACCCACCAGCGGGCGGGTCCGCAGCTTCCCTCTTCAAACCGTGCCGCTTCGCATCGCTGGTCTGCCTGTCACAACCCACCCACCTCCTCCTGATGGTTGCCAACTCACAAACAAAGCCCGGCAAATCTCCGTTATGCACGCTACGCCCGCAGTCCAAATACCAGGCAAACCACACCGCACCTCAAACCGCATAGCAAGCTCTCATCACAACAAACCCAATGTGCGCCTGTCTGCAGTTTTTGATAATGTTTTACGCTCTGCCGGGGAGTCGGGGGTAGGGGACGGAGTCGATTCTCGTGCCGAGGATCGATGGTGTTTCGGGACCAAGGTAGGGGAGAACCTATCTCTGGCGCGCATGTCAACTTTCCTCCAGGAGCCGATTTCCTCCTCGTAAGGATTTTAAAAAATTATCATGTCTGCCCGTTTGCCCGTAACCCATCAGCATTGCTATTACCGGTAGCTGAGGAACTTCAACGAATTAATCCCACCTGCCAGCCTGGCACCCTTATCCTATCCACTTCCCACTTCCATACCCTACACCCGTGCCGATGATTCCCATCGCACGGTCTGGATCGTCTCTGTTTGTGGAAACGCAGCGGCGGCTTATCGGATGCCAGCAGTGCCCATCGAGTGCCGTGATGCCGCGTGGCAACAGCGGACCCCATCACCTCGGAATTACGCACCCGGTTTAACCTGGTTTATTTCTAATCCAGTAAATGTCGGGTCACGGCAGCCACCCCTGGGTCAACCGACGCCAAAGGACACACCTTTTTACCACGGTACAAATCGATGGGTTTGTCGTTTATTAAACTTTCGCCTTCAACTTTGCCGGTACTAAATTAGACATCAGCAAAGACCTGTTTTTTTTTGTTTTTTTGTTTTAAAAAAATAAAATTGTGTGGTTTTCCCAGTGTTAGAGGAGGACACAATATTCGTGAATAATAATGCCTCCTCTAGACATGAGAAGCAAGGTGCCTCCAGAGTTGACACACAAAGAGGGGTGGGCACCTCGTGATCTATGCATCTATCATCACCTCGTGGTGTGCAAATATTTAATTCATGATTCACCTCATTGGTAGTAGGGGGATTCCCTAAATGCTACACTTGGCCTAGGCCCCTTTATTTTGGGACTGCCCCCACACTACCATGGCATTACCCTAGACACATTTAAGAGAATGTAAAGTACTTGTGGCATGTGCACTTCTGTTACAAGATTGAGAGACTGTCCCTGGTGTGCCACTACCTTTTTCCAAGCAATTCACTATCTGAACTATTGTACAAAAACCAACTGTTTGAATCAGAAATCTAATACAATAATATCTACAAGGAATTTGGTACTCACTCTTGGTGGAAGATAATTGTATGAAAACATGAGTGGTGCAATCTCTAACCTGTAATCCATTGTCTCTTCTCACATTACAGGGGTTGAACAATTTGCTACCAAAAGAGAAACCCGATAATATAAAAGTAGAGAATTGAAATGTTGCTGTGTCTGTATCATCACAGGTCAAGATGGATTACCTCTCCCTTGCCTGCAGTGCAAGTGCGAACTCTGAAGACCATGGACATGGGGGGTCTTGGTGACTGAAACTAGCTCGGAAGTGCTGGAACCTCCTTCACTGGACTCCATGAATGCCTGGGGTTATTGCTGCTGCTGTTGGTAGTTGCAGAACTGAGAGTGAAGTGAAAAGAGGGAGTCATCACACTGTAAAGATGAAGCCATGGGGATGCTGTGGCCACATGCAAGAGGTGAAATTGCCTGACATGCATGAAAATGCTCAAATGGATCCTGCCTTGTGAAAGAATACTGTGGAATTACTGAGTGCCTCTCTCCTGCAAAAAACTGTGAGGTTGGTGACACGAATGGATAACTGCTGGTGGAAAGAAAATGAGGATTCATAACTTCATGCAAAAATGAGCCCTCCACAGGGCCATGCACAGATCCAGCAGCCACAAATGGTAAAGATGTAGCTAAAGGTATGACACTTGATGAAACTTGAGAGGTTGCTGAACTTGTCTCATGAGGCTTTAAGGAATCCCAGTATCCCTGTTCCTGTTCATTGGAAGGCCTAGCACAGTGATGTCTGAGGTCTTCTTCAACAATTGTCTCCCTATGAGCAGGGAGGTGTGTTGACATCAAGCTGGCATTAGAAGCCCAGAACCATTCCTGAGAGACAGTGTCATTTTGCAGTGGACAGCCTCTCCTCTGAGTTGATAACAATGTGGACCAAGTTCCTTCTGTACCTGCATCATTGCCACATGTCACCAAGAGAGAATTGCTGGGAGGAGCACTAAAATCATTATCAAAGAAGTCGCTGAATGACTGTTGTTGTGTATTTTCAACCAGTGTCACTGATGGTGTTGGTGGAAGCATGCCATATTGCTTACTCCCTGGAGACACATTTGGTACATGTGAAATCCCAGACCTAACCACTTCCTGTTGTACATACCAATTCTGGAAGTCACCTCCATCTTCCTTGCAAACAGGTTTTTGCAAAGCATGCTTAGTTCCAAGGGTCTTGCTTGCTATGCCATTGCCATGCAGCACATCAGAGGATGTTGGAAAATATGACTTTTTTGGCTCTGCCACGCCAATATCTCTCGTTGCAGATCCATTTGTCAGACTATTGCTGCTTCTGCATTGATAACTCAAGTCAACTGCTCTGGGACGCAGCAAAATTTCCTCTTCCTGACCAAACCCAGTGTCTTCATGGTGCCTTGACCACACACCTTGATATGGACTCGACACCCCAGCTTCTTGGTGGCCAGCAAATTCTTCTGACCGATTGACTCCTTGTATTTCCATATCACTGGCACCCTTCCCTTCTCTGCTTAAGGTTGTGTCACAAGGGACTTCATGTCCAAAGTCAGAAATCTCTTGATACCACATGCCTTGCTTTGCAATCATAGGAATGCCCTCACATGATCTGTTTGATATTAAATCTGAACCATGCAAAGGCTGTTGAATGGAGTTGCTACTGACTTCATCAATTTTAGCTTTGACCCTTGAACCTTTATCAAGCATGTTGCTGATACATAAATTTGAACCAGGTCGCAAACCATTGCAACCTGACAAAAAGGGCCTTGAAAATGCTGTAAAGGATGATTGACCTAGAGACACTGAAGGTAGTGCTGGAGCCAGCCACAAAGATTGCAACTGCTGAGTGGAGTCTTTGCTGCAATTGTCAGAACTGTTGCTTTGCTCTCTAACTCCCTTTGGACTTTCCTTGGAAGCAGCAGCAGCATCAATTGTTGGCTGCTGGGATGGAATTGCTGCTAAAAACTCTCGAACAATCGAACCCTCTGACAAAGTGTTTGTGGCTGTGCTTGTTGACAAATCAAAAGTGGAATGAGCCAGAGATGAAGAGGTTTCAGGAGCAGCTGTCAGGAAAGATGATTGCAAGAGCTCTGAAATGGTAGATGATGCAGATACCAAAGGTGGTACTGCAGAAGAAAGTCTGCCTGACATTGGAGGAAGGATAACAGGGCTGGATGACAATGGCAGTGAGGAAGAACACAAAGGCTGGTAGATTGAAGGCAAAGAAGTCTTGGTCAATTTGGTGGTGTGCAGTTGTGCTGGTGACCTCAACTCCAGAGGTTCCAAGTGTGATGGGGATGGTACTTGTGGTGTTGGTAGTTCTTGGGGTATTGTGAAAGCTGAAATACTGCATAATGGAAATGAATGATTGAATGGTTGCACTGAGGAGGATAAGGATGGTGGTGGCACTTGTAATGATGGAGTTGATGACAATAAGCCATCTGATGATGTTGACTGTTGAGGTGAAGACCATTGAGATTTTGCAAGTTGTGACTGGTCAGCTGAAGGTGATGCTAGCATGGTGGTTGAAGAGTAGGGACTCCAGAACGAACCAAGCAAAGGACTTTCATGATTCAGGCAGTCACCATATCTGTATGGAGGTGTGCTCAACACTGGAGGGTGGGATGATGAATAGGTTGCAAAGGCTGCATGTTGCTTTGATAGCTGGCCTTCCAAACCCTCAGCTTCTGGAAAAGTAGCACAAGAAGGCTGAACTCTAATGATCTTCCCAGCTTCAAGAAGTGCAAGTCGTCTGTTGAAAGACTCTAAACCCTCAGCTTCTGGAAAAGCAGCCAGAGAAGGCCAAACTTCCATTGTCTTCCTAGCTTCAAGAAGCTCAAGCTGTCTGTCAAAAGATTCCAAGCCCTTGGATTCTGGAAAAGTGGCAAGAGAAGGCTGAACTTCCAGTATCTTCCTAGCTTCAAGAATCTCAAGCCGTCTGTCAAAAGACTCCAAAACCTTGCAAAGAGAAGTCTCAATGCGTACACAAACAGCTTCAAGTCTGTCAAGGCGCTGCCAAATGTCCACAGCTGAAGAGTTTTGCCTTACATCTGATGATGCAAGGCCTGCAGAAACCATGTGCTCTTCTGGACAATCAGGTAGCATGCTTGCTATCAACTCTTCAAATGGTTGATCAACACTAGGCCCTGATATACTATGTTGGTGTGCTGATCCCAATACTAGCCCATCAATACTTACAAAAGATGACACAGATGGGTTTCTTGTTGCTGATGCTGGAAACCCTTGTGCCCCTGGTAGACTGCTGGATGTCAACATCCGTGGTGAGGAAGACCAATCCTCTCCACTGGACACCAGTTGTGATAACTTCACACAGTCCGATAAACCTCCAGAAAGAAAAGTTGGGCCTGGAGACACAGTGACCAGAATGTGTTCAACAACCACACAAGAGTTCTTTGTCGGTGAAAGTAACCCAATTGTCATAGATGAGCAGAGATTCTGATTCTGCAACTCCAATTCTGCCTCAAAGAGAGCATTGTTGTCCTCAACCACCGTGCCAACCAGCTTGCTGCTGATATCCTTTTCCATCTCATTGTCAATGCATCTGAAACCAGAACTCCCCAAATCATCATTGGATCTGACCACGCTCTGTACAGATTCCTTCGTTTTCTGTCTCCCTCCTGGACTACTTCTTTGTGGTATGAAGTTTAGACACTCAACCTCATTCCTCCCCTTCTTTCCATCTATACCACCAACTTGTGAGCTGCAAGAATCTTGAAAGAGTCTAATGTTAGTATGATCATATTCTCCACTTTGATAACCTTTTGTAAGCAGGCTGGCATCATCTTTGTAACCTCTTCCAACTCGCATAGGATATGGATCTGAAAGATTTTTGTGGCATGTTCCCTCCTCTGTGTCAACAAGATGAAAATTGTTTTCTCTTGCCTCCATCATTCTTTTGTCCTCATCAAGATTAGGCCTGGGAGATCTGTTGAGCTGATGCAAGCATTCAACCCAATCTGTTGAATCCTCTGAACAGCTTTTTTCATCCTCATCTCTGGCACAAGAAAGGTCAATTCTCTCTTCCTGAAGATCATGTTCGTGTCTTGTCAACATGATACTCTTCTTGATCTGACCATCTTGTTCTCCCATCTTGTTCTTAGTGTGGGAAGACATCTCTGCACTCACTGAGTGTGAGACTGCATCTCCAGGAATCTCTTGAGGTCTACAACCCTGTTTGGCATTGATATCCTTACAACCTCTTCCAATGTCAGAAAGGCATTTCAAATTTGATCCCGTATCCACATAGAGATCTTTTTCACCCAACCTGCCAGCAGTAGTATTGTTGTGAATTCTGGTTTCAGCTTGAACATTAGCACGAAGCATACAAAGATAATTTATGTCATTGTTGCCTCCACCATGGATGCAAATATTGCAGGTCTCAGCAGAGCTTCGGATCTGTATGCTCTTTACATCACATAATTGCTGTGGAAATTGAACTGCATGCACAACACATACACAGGAATGAAATTTAGCAACGTTGAACATAACAAATTAAGAAACAAGAGGAAGAAGAGATAATATCAGGACTGGATTGTACCATGTCACAATTGCTACTCATCTGCCACAGCTTGTCAGTCCCAGATTGAATTTCTAGAAGACAAACCCACCACAATGCTAGACCTCATGGGCTCTGATGTGACTTCCTGCAACTCTGTCCAAAAGAATGGGGAGTTGTTGTATTACCCCACATTCTCTCCAACCTTAAGAAAAACATTCCAGACTCACTACACGAGATGTTTTATTCTCTCCTTCCAGAATCAGAGTTAACAGCAACAGGAAGAATACGAAGGAAGAAGCGCTACAAAATCGATTCTTACGTGTGATCTCACAAGGTTGTGCCTGTGACCCTGGAACCAAAAGCGCCGGGACACCTGCTGCTGCATCGGCATCAAAGACCGAACCCGCTTTTTTATGACCAGAGACATTCCCGTCGACGCAATTGTGGACACTCACAATCGTCCCCAGATCGCCACGAATTGTCGTCCAATTGCTTTGCACGCGCCAGTCCAGCACCTCCATCATCGACCTAACTTCGCCGTTCTCGCCCTCCCTCTCCCCCCTCCTGTTCTCTTCTTCTATCCAGAAAAATCTCAAAACATAACAATCGGAGACAATTCCCACTCATTTTCCAATCGCCTCTTCTTCTGACCACGAAGGCTGTGCATTGTGTATGCGCGCGCAAGGAAATTAGGAGTAGAAATAACACCCAACACAGCCACGAAACCAAAAACACAAAGACAAAGAAGAACTTCTCTTCTCTTCTCTTCTTCTTCGTCTTCTTCTCTTCTGTGTTTCTTGTCAGTGAAGACCTCTTTCCCAACCTCCTCGAGAAGATGAACGTTGCGCGTCATCCACTGGACCTGCTGGTTCACCCATTCCTTCGTGGGTGAGAATCGTTCTTCCGAACATCCGTGACGTGAAAATACGCGACATTGCGGACACTCACATCGACAGATTCCGACAGTTTCCGATCATCCTCGCTGCCTGCGCATTCATCCCTTGGCCGTTTTCGCAGATTCATGCGGTGCGATGGGGACGAGTGCGGAATTCGCACATGCCTTTCTCCTCACACGAAATTGCAATGTGATAAGATGGTGACATCAGACGCGGGAACATTTTACACCAAACTGTGTAATCTGCTTCCAGAAAAGCGTTGGTGTTTGACGGTGATGATGAGAGTTGCATCAAGATTTCAATCCTTCAACCATTCCCATCTTTCTTCTCTCATTCATTTGGGGGCTTGCTCACAACTTCAGGCAGAAATGGGTACAAAACAAAACAGGTGTCTCCATTAGTGAGAGCCAAGAAGTAAAAGTACCTATCTTGCACTTCGAACTTGGGGCTTCTACTTCTCACTTTAGGGTTGACGGCCAACATGATGGTCTCCATGAAGAGAGCATGACTCGAGTGAAAAGTAAATGAGCTTCTTCTTCATGGTTGTTGACTCAGAGATCATCGTCTTCAAGTTGATTGTTCCTGCTTCAGTTTGAGGCCATCGACAACCACGGAACTTTCTCAAACCTTGTCCTGAAGCCACTGATTTCTAGACCAATCAATCAAGCAACCCATGAATCTTCGTCAAGTGTTCACGACCTTTCTCTCATGACGGCAGTAGTGTTGATGACCCCGTATGCACTTTTTCTTCGCAAACTTTGCATCCATTATCACCCATCATGCATTATCGTTGTTGTCACATTATCAAATCCATGTTTTCTCACGCCAATACTGGGTTTTCAGTTTTCTTCCATGCAGAATAGCTAATGTTCTAGTCTCGAACAAAAGCGTAGTTAGTAGCTGTTGTCTTGGATTGCATTCAAGCGAGGCTTCACAGTCCTGGCTTCGAAGTTCCATGCCTGTCTTCTGTCCATACACGTCATGTGGAGTGCCTTCACCTTCCAGCAGCAAGAGGCCATTAAAGAGCCCCTCGTTGATCATTGTGCATCATCAACACCCGGTTCGCAATGAACCCAGAATAATCTCGAGAACAGATTACAACCTTCTCAAAACCTGCCATCATTTTGTGCAATTTCCAACTTTCGTAACGCATGTCAAGTCCCCCAATGTGCAAGTGTGAGGCTAACCGATTGCACACAACATTGGAATGTGGCAAACGTCGCAAGAACTTCAGGACAAGATTGCGAGGCGCACGTCTCCTTTTGGCCTCCTTTCCCGATCCCTCGTCTTCCCTCGTCGCTCCCATTCTCCACAGAGATACGATAACCGGGTAAAGAACCTCCGGTTGTATGCTGGATGGAGAGGACAGACTTGGGCATCATCGGCTCGCCTCGTCACTATGTCCCAACGGGATACAACGATTCGCCGGGCAGGGCAGCCCGAAAAAGTTTGGCCTGGGCGATGAAAATAAGAGGGTTTTGCGTGAATGATCTATGTCCTTCATCTTCCTCCATTCTTCCTGTTGCTCTTTCCCAGTCACCCACCGCTCCCTTTGCAAGCTTGAACAAACATATCTATGAGATTGTTGCAGAAGCCAAGAGCATCATTTGCTCAAAAGGAATGGCGAGAATTTCACGAACAACACCTGAGGATTGTGCATCTCTTCTAACCTTCTGACCTCGAACAATTCCTTTAGGAACAGGAAGAATTTCACAAAATAGCAAACAACTGAGGAGTAGGCAACTCTTGTGAGCTTCTAACCTCGAACAGACAATTTCCTCTTCCAACAGAAAGAACTTCTCCTCCAAAGGAATATCAAGAAATTCACAAAACAATAGCAAGGTTCTCGACCGTATTGGCGGAATGGGAAATTGGGTTGTCATCTACAAATCTTTGCAAACTTGCTTGTCGAAAACTGGACTCGAGAGAAAGGTACAGGTGTTCAGGGAGACGACGACTTCGATGGGAGCGAGCGAGAGATACACTTTGAGATGCTTTCCTCCTGGACACGACGACACACTTCCCACCTCTTCGAACCCCGCCCAAAACTCTGTTTTTTTTTCCCTTCACACAGGCCAAACATTTTCGGGCTGCCCTGCCCGGCAAAGTGCTGTATCCCCCTCGGACATAGTGCCGAGGCCTCGTCCGAAGCGGCGGCGCTCCCAAAACCCTAAGTCTTGTCTCTTTCAAGTTCCGCTTGGTTGCCCGTTGTTTTGATTGTTTGTAACGACTTGCCTTCCAGCTTCATCTCCAATCGTTTCCGTCTTCCAAGGGCATTTTCTTCTGTCTGCAATCATGCAGAACGAGGAGGGCGAAAATGTGGATCTCTACATTCCAAGGAAGTGGTGAGTTTTCCCTCTTTCATGCCCTCTTTCTGTTTCTGGAGATATTCGCGTCGTGTTTTGTGTTATTGTTGTTGGTTTTTTTTTAGGGGTGATGTTTGGGAGTTTGTGAAGAGTTTTCAGACAGAGAGAGAGAGAGAGAGAGAGAGAGAGAGAGAGAGAGAGAGAGGCTTCCGTGTGTTTGTTGAGCAGGATCAATCGAGTAACCTTTGAACTACATCAAGGGTGAAATGCATCAGCTGCCTTTTGCAGCAGACATGTTTGTCCTTCTTTTCCTTATCCACTTCTATTTGTAAGCTGATTGTATGGAGCTTGAAAGGCCATGTCCTGATAGTGAAGACGGAACCTAGGTGATTTTGAAGTTCTGCATCCGTAGTCATCTTTGTCTCCAAGCGGCTTATACCCAAAAACATCTTGTGAGTTCAATTATGCTTCTAAAGGCTTCTCTTGTAACTTCTTGCATCGAGCAGTAAAGCAAAGTCCCCACGGTTATATCCTGTGATATTTTTTATAGACGTTCTCAACCGAAGTATGCACGTATTGAGATGATTCGTATGCCTCATGTTCATTCCAATATCTCTATTACTGCTGAGTTGGGCGGTATCAGTAGCCAATGTTACAGGTTCCTGAGGCGTTTTAGTTCTAAAGATTTCTTTGTTTCTCAGATGGTCAGTCTTTATCGTCCTTCTAAAGAATAAATGCGTAGCCCTCTAAAGATTCTGTCAAAGAGGACTAGAGGTCTATTCAATATAGAAAATACCATTCAGAGTCTTCCAAATGATTTTATTTAGGGTCTCAGAAGTGGGGGAGCTCCCTTTAAGCCCACTTGATCTATATTTTTCCTCTGCAGTCTCTTCTGTCTTCCTTTTCTGTGTGTCTCTTCTGTTTTTTCCCCTTCTCTTTTCTTTTTGTGTTTTCTCCTGGTGTTGATGTTTGTCAATTGCCAGTTTTATGGTTGAGTCTTGCCATTGCTTCAGGAGTTGCAGCAGAAACTCAGTACGCAGGTTAGTGGTTGCACTAGCTTCATTTGACCTTGTTCTGGCTTTCTTAGTTGTGAGAATGGAGGTTCCTTGGTTCTCATGAGAGGTACTTGTCTCCAAGCTAGAGTACATGTATATAGGACCCTGGAAGATTGCAAAGACACTTGATTGATCCTTGCACCAGGTTGGCCAGGAATTTGTTAGAGAGAAATCATGGGTTGTATCTGGTTTTTCAGATGTAGGTTTGTGCATTATGTCATGTAAAAGTGCAATTGTGATTGCTGGGTTGAGGCAAGCTGAACAGGCAGGGAGAGGGGTTAGTCTGGGGATGACCAGAGTTGCATGTCTCTGTATGTGTAGCTGGAAAGAGGTGTCTCTTTTGGCTTTTTTGGAGATAAGGGCTCACTGTCTTTTGAGTTTTCATGAGGTTTTACCTTTTGTTTTGAACCCTAAACCCTGAATTGAGGAAATAAATTTTCAAAATTCGCTATTCAGATTTTAATATCAAGATTTACATGTCCCAGGCCAAAAACTGTCTGGGACATGTTGGCAAAGTTGTTTGCTGTTGGAAAAGACATGCAGTTTGGAAATAGAGATGGAACTCATTGTGATTGTTCTTGCAGTTCATCAACAAATAGATTGATCACATCAAAGGATCATGCATCAGTCCAGCTGAATGTTGGGCATCTAGATGCAAATGGCATCTACACTGGCCAGTTCACCACCTTTGCTCTCTGTGGCAATGTTCGGGCCCAGGTATCGCAGTTGCATCATCTTGTTTATCATTGGAAATCATGATAAGATATGGTCTCACTGTACATTCGAGTGGTGTATTTAGTGTGGTTTTACCTTTTGAACACTGGTTATCCATTATTCAGTTGGTCCTCAGTATGACTACGGACATCAGATCTTACTTTACATGTTTGTTGAAGGCACACACCTATGGCTGACAACAAAGCTGATAATAGCTGCAATTTTTTGTCTGCAGGGAGATGCTGACAGCGCCCTTGATAGACTGTGGGCAAAGAAGAAAGCTGAGCTTGGGCAGTAGAGTGCAGAAAGGTTGTTTGCTTTTTTGGGCTGGGAGTTAGCTGGGCAGGGGATTGATCATATGACTTTGCAGGTTTGTGGCAATGGTTGCTGCAGATTTCAAACAATGCATCATGAAAACTGTGTCCATGCATTGAAGATTTTCTGAAAACACACTTCGCAAGATCAAGATGTCTCACCATTCTTGAAAAGAATAGTCTCTAAACAGTTTTGTGATGATGTAATCTCTTGCACACAATAAGGTTTGATAATTTTCTATAAGTGGATTTTAACTAGGGCAATTCCTTATTCCAGTCAGTATAAATGGAACACATCATTCAGATCATTTACCCTATGGATGAAGACATCAACAGATAAAATGTGAATCTCCTTTTCCTCTGTTCTTCCTTTGGAACTACTTTCCTTCTCTCCTTACTCTTTCAACTGGTCTCTCTTATAAATCCACAAGCAAGTGATTGTGAGCCTAATCTTGTGCTGTTGATGCATCCCACCCTCTTTTGCTGTCTATGGGATTCAATGATGCTCTTATGTGGCTATGGGTACCTTGTGATGAGGTATTCATCAATTGGTAGTTGCCAGAGCCTAGCAGGTGCACTTCAAGCAGAAGGTATCTGTAGAATAAGGAAGGGACAGCAGCAGAACCGTGGGTTTGGTCAGAAATGGTGAGGTTTAAAGTAACCTGCAAGTACACTAGCATTCAACTGGGCCATAAAACTCAGAAAACCATCAATTTATGGCTTTCTGAGTTTCACCGTCTTTTATACTTCATCAGCGCCTCCATATAGTTTCTCTGTTCCTACCATTACAGCTACTACGATTCCTCTTTTATACTTCATCAGCGCCTCCATATATTTTCTCTGGTCCTACCTATACAGCTACTACGACCTACACAAGTGATTGTGAGCCTAGTCTTGTGCTGTTGATGCATCCCACCCTCTTTTGCTGTCTATGGGATTCAATGATGCTCTTATGTGGCTATGGGTATTCAATTGGGCCATAAAACTCAGAAAACCATCAATTTATGGTTTTCTAAGTTTCATCGTCTTTTATACTTCATCAGTGCCTCCATATATTTTCTCTATTCCTACCAATACAGCTATTACGATTCCTCTTTCATACTTCATCAGCGCCTCCATATATTTTCTCTGGTCCTACCTATACAGCTACTATGACCTCCATAACTCCTATAATTCCTCATGAACCTTGTGCATTAAATGTTGAATTTCAACGTTTCAAACTATGTTGTGACATGTAGTGTCGTGATGTATAGTATTGTAAGGGTGTAAATCCATAGTAAACTCTACTAAACAAAAAGATTAAAACCAATCAAAAGTAGAAAACTAATCAACCCAAAAGAAATGCACACACATTATATACAATGCACAAGAGGAGGTTGAGATGAAATTTTCATGTATCCCCCCAAGACCTGAGCCAGGGAAAGTGTGGCATGGTTTGAGTAGAAATCAAAATGCTGCAGGAGAACGTGACGAACAATATCAATTGCCAGTGGGGACTTAAATGAGCTTCAGCTAGAGACAAAATAGATGGTATCCACCATTATAATTATCGCAAAGCAGCATCTAATCAACATTGTTTGTCCTTGACACACTTGACATGGATAATCAAGTGGAGGAATCTAAGTTGATGTGATGATGGTAGGATCTAAGTTCAGTATGTGGTAGGGCGCACAGTTTTTGGATTGATCCCGAATTGTGCGTTCGTTAATTCCTTACAATTCCAACACATCTGAAGGCCTGATCACCTTAATCCTCAAGATAATGCAACCAGAAGAAGTGTCCAAAGTATCATTAAGTTGCCATTGGAAATACACAAAGTCGCCAACATCAAATTGTCTCATCTTAGGTTTGTAATTGCCACCTTGTGTGTGTGCATACCATAAGGTGTCTTGATGTTATGTAATGGACAAGTTCTCCATGGCCATGGGCATAACCCTCCTGAATAGAAGTGCCTTTTTTGCAATGACCCTAGCCCAAGTGGTTGGGGAGTCCAAGTCCTTAACCTGGTCCATTTGAGTAGCAATGGAAGAGGGTGGAATGGGATGTCTCCCAAAAAATAGAAAGTAAGGAGAGAAATGAGACAAAGAGGCGTGTTTAAACATCCTATAACCCATGGCAATGTAAAGTAAGGCCAAGTCCCAATCCTCTTTGTTCCTAAAAGAGGCGTGTTTAAACATCCTATAACCCATGGCAATGTAAAGTAAGGCCAAGTCCCAATCCTCTTTATTCCTAATGAGGCAAATATTCCAAAGTCCCTTCTTGCATGTCTAAACCATCTTCTTTGCAAAGCCATCAACTTGGGGATGATACCTTAAAGTCCGGCAATGGTTAATGAGAGCATGGTTAAATAAGTTTTGAAATTTTCTTCTAAATTTTGATCCTTGATCAGTAAAGCATTCAGCACAAGCCCCAAACCTACTTAAGACGTGTTATAAGAAAGCCCGGCTGGTGTTGTGTGATGACTTGTCCAGTAAAACAACAAGCTCCACCCATTTTGAAAAACGTTCAATCATAATCATGATGTAGACATTACCCCTGGAGATCTATGATAACTCTCTAGCTAAATCACAAGACCAGCGATAAAACATGCCCTGAATAGGGAGTGGAAAAAACATGAGTTGTCGAAAGGGAAAGGAAGTTCTCATTCTATCACATTATCCACACCTAGCAATGACATCTCGAACTTGAACATACATACTTTTCCAATGGTAATGAAAAGTGAAAAGGTTCTAAGTACGCTTAATTCCAAAGTGTCCAAACTCCGAATGTACTTTCTAAATAAGACCAGGTCGTTCATGTGGTGGAAGAACCACTTTGTTGCCTTGTAGTAAGCATTGGATGAGGTGATTGTCCTTCCATGAATAGCGTTTGGATCGCTATTGTATGCAATCCTAATGACTTGATGTAACTAAAGGAGGGTATTCCCCATGCTGAAAAAACCTCAGAATTTCCAAGTCCTCCCATATATCCACAATGGGATGCTCAACCAAGTTACATTGCAATAATGCAAGACAACTAAATGCATAAGATACATGTACTACTAGAATCTAATCAAAGTTTTGCTTAGCTCTAAAAAATCTTCAAAGGTAATGAGGGGTCTCCATGACACGGTATCTGCATTCTAATGTGTAATACCAAGTCAGTGAATAACCTTGAACTCATACTCCTGAAGTATAAACGCCCAACGAGCTAACTTACCATTAAGCTTGTCATTGGTCATCAACCACTTGATAGGCTAGTGGTCAATATACAAAGTGAACTCGGTGCCATAAAGATAAGGCCTAAAATGTATGACGACCCATACAACATCAAAACTACTCTTTTATATGAAGAGTAGTTGCTCTCAACCTTGTTGTTATTTTGGGATGCATAGGCGATAACATATTCCTTGCATTCTTCATCAAATTGGCCAAAAATAGCACCAATACCAAGAACACTTTAGTTAGTGTGTAGAATGAAGACCTTACTGAAATCATGTCTTTTTAGAATGGGGAACTCTGAAAGTTTTTCCTTAAGTGTGTCGAAAGCTTCCTAAGCCTTTTTATTCCATGTCCAAACAACATCCTTTTTTAACAATGCATAAAAAAGATGAGTAATAGTATTGAAGTTTTGGACATAAATCATGTAGTAATTACATAGTTTGATGAAGTTCCTCAAAGTGTGAACATTAATAGGATTAGGTATCTCCAAAATGGCTACTATTTTGGCCCAATGAACCATAATACCATTTAGCAAAATTTTATGTTGAAGGTAGATTAGTGAAGTGACAACATTCACACTTTTTAGGATGGATCTTCATATTGATGTGGAACCTCTTGAATAATTCCTCAAGATGAGCCAAGTGTTGTTGGAGTCCCTTGCTATGCACTAGTATGTCATCTATGTAGCACTTCAGGAAATCTGCCCCTTCGAAAACTTTAATCCATGATTCGTTGAAAGAAGACAAGTGCATTCTTCAATCCAAAAGGCATCACAAGCCATTCCCACAACTTGTTGCTTCCATGGAGTGTCATTTTCTTGCAATCCTTTGCAGCGAACACAATCTAGTTGAAGTCTTGCCTTAGACCCATAATTATGAAGATGTTTGAATCTCCAATGTTATTAAACAGTTCTTCAAGGATGGGCATGGGGTACCTGTCTTGAGGTGTAACCAAGTTCAAAGGCTTATAATCCCTACACATCCTTTTTTCAATCCATAATCCAATTCAAATTTTTTTTGCTAACATTACTATAGCGGTTGCGAAATCTTAGCTTGATGGCTGAATGAGACCAACTTCATGGAACTCTTTGCATATTTCATCTACAAGTTCCCATTCATGCTTGCTCAACCTATGCCTCCTCCGATAAATGGGTGTCTCATCTATAAGGTCTATAAAGAATTGCATGGTCTTACACCTACCTAAGTTTTTCATTGAGAATGCGAACACATTCTCATACTTAATTAACAAGTCTATGACATGGTGTCTGTCCTTCTTGGTGAATTGGTTCCCCATAACGAAAGGGTAGTTAGAAACACATGGAGTGGAATTGGAAAATGTGTTTGAAAAACCTGATGTATTAGGTTTTCCATTATCCAATTGTGCAAATTCATAGAAGGTTATAATTGTTTCTCTAGAAGTTGATGTACCTCTAAGTGTATCAAAAACAACTTGAGTCAAATTACATGGTACCTCCTCCCCCCCAAACTAAAAGTGAAATGTAAAATGTTCAAAATAGGTAAATGTACTTGGTTGGGGTGCCATATAGTCGCATCACGAGAACTACATGCTAATTGAATAAATGCTAGTGTTGTGTACATTTGAAAAGGTACACATGTTACCAACAACCATGTAAGGGAATCAGGCCCATGCCTCTCCCTAGTAGAGCATTACGCTCTAATTTAGTCACCTTGGTGTGACTAATAGTGCCAATTTGGAACCCCATAGCCCTTTCTCTTTCTTCTAGACTTGGTTCCTCCCAAGTGACTAAAGCATGACGATACATTAGGCCTAGTCCATCTCCTTGAAAGGCATGTGCTCTTAGGAGGGAGACAAAGGTGGGCCAAGCACCTCTTGGTTTTCCTATTGTGTTCGCACGAAACCAAAAAGGTTTCACTTGCTTCGTAACTGGTTGGCAGGAGCTCTGATCATCCAATACATGAGAAACTTGCAGGTTAGGGTCCCTGATGGTGTATCTCAGAGCCAATTGCAAAATTGAAAGTGGTGCAAGGTTGGTCCACCAATTGCGTAACCGGTGCGCATAAGAACCGCATTGTGTCGCATTGAGTAGGATTGGTTCTCCAAGGTAATGCTTGACCAGTGTGTACTGCTCCTAGACTTTCTCCTTCTAGTCAAATTGAGAAAGGGTGTTCTCAATTACATAACCAAACGTAGGAGAAATGGATTGAGCCTAAGTGATCAATCGTACCATGTCCGTGAAGAGATTGGATCTTATGTCACTTAAGCCTTCTCCAAATCCAATCACTAAAAATCCTTGACATTCCCAACTTGAAATGATGAAGTCCATGGGGCCAAATAATTCGATATGCTTCTTCTGAATTAGTTGTATGTCAAAGGGTAAGAAAGTGAAACTCGCCTTCCATGTAGTGGTTGCAAACTATTGCGAAAATCTGGTTATGAACTCCATCATTCTCAATGCTGCCACTTACATTGCAATAAGATGTCTACGTAGAAATACCTCCAAACCACCATCCTTGACTACAGGGCTTTGAGACTTGTACCAATACCACCAAAGAATTCTAGTAATGTAATCCCCTCCTTAGGCGGTGTCTAGGTGATTAACTAACGAAGTACTAGCTTAATCAATTCGCCATAGCTTTCCATGTTCTCAAAACTAATCAGAGCTTTGATCGAGGGCTCGTGGGTTGCTTTGAACTTCTATAAAACATTTGATCCATGTTGAATGTCAGTAGGAAACCCCTTCAAACTTTCAGTAGCTTGGGCGTAAGTTGTCTCCTCTTCATCTACCTCTATCCATTCATGGTTAGCTTGTTGGATGTAGGAAATGGTGTGTGTCTCCTTGAACATACAATGGTGAACCATAGGACTATGGTTCCCATGTAAATCAAGGGGTATGTATCCCAAGTGGTGGCCATTAGTCTCCCAATCCACTCAATAATACGCATGTTTAAACTAGTTGTCAATTGTGAAACCTAGTGGAAACATGGCCTCTTGCCCAATGAACACATCGTAACTACTGGCATTGGTGACTAAACATCTAACCTATAGGCAAAGCTCATAATCTGTACCTTCATTGAAATCTAATGCAATCTAATCTTTCCCAAAGTACCTCCTCTAGGCTCCCACTACCGGTGCGAATTTGCCACATAGATTTTTGTAATTTAAAGTCGAGCATGCCCATCTTCTTAGCAAATTGAACACCAAGAATCATTGGTTGGGCACCTGTATCAAGATGTACCACTTTGGGTGTATGTCCTCCCACTTGGATTGCTAACTTAATATTGTTGACAATGGCAACTCTGATGGTGATGGAAATTTTTTCATTAGGAACCACCTTCGGAAATGAGTGAGAGACTTTGTGAAGAGAATGGCTATCCACAACGCCTTTGTTGAATAACAAATCCATAAGTGAAGTGTTCTTAGCTTCCTCCTTATATGTGAATGTATAATCAAAGGTAAAAGAGCCCACTAGTTTAACCATGCTAGAACTAGTGACTAGATCACGAACGCCATCTATAACACATGAACCAATTGAGTGTCTCTCCAAGGTGTTGGATGGGACCTTTTGTAGCATGTGGATTAGGGATTGGTAGAAGACCTGATGTAGTGTTCAAGATATCCTTTAGTACTATAATTATATCCTTGGTGTTTAGCTTCAAATCTTGGAAATTAAACAATGGTGTATTCATAAGCTTTTGCGCCACTTCACGCATTTGAAATTGGCACTCTATAAGATGATCAATAGAAAATTGTGTATTTTCTTAATGTATGTATATGTATTCCTTAAACACGATTTGATGCCCTAACAGCTTGTGGTGTAATAATCTCTTCCCCCCTCGCCAACAAGGTGTGTTTTTCTTTTATGTTAAGAAGACAAAATAATTGTGGCATGATTGCTCGGGCTCCTCTAGCCTTGGTAATACGACTTGAGCTAGATGTGAGTCCATCAATCTAAATTACCTGCCTAGTCGCAAAAACTCTGGTTGCCACAATAGCCTTTTATGTCGCGAAATAGGAAAGGCAAAAAAAAGTAGCAAATTTTAATGTGAGATTAGAATTGTGTGCACTAGAAAGAACATACTCCCCAAACATGGCATCATGTGAGAGGCCATAGAACGACCTAGGAGGTCCTTCCCACAATCTTGAACCCTATACAAGTTGGGCATGATTAGTTAGTTAGGAAGACTTATATTTTAGATTAATAAGTTGGGCCCTCAATGATTCAAGTCCATTTTGCAAAGTTTGAACTTGAGCAGCATGTGCTTGAAGCACCTCCCTCTTATCAATATTGTGCTACTTCTTCTTAGCATTCTTATTGGAATTACCTTTAGTGGGGAAAACCTGAATGGAAGATTGAATTGCCTTGGCTTTTGGTTAAGGGGCAGCGGAAGACGTTAACAGATTTTGATGTGGTAATTGAAATTGTTTCTGTTCCGGGAACTTGGCAAAACAAACAGCTTCATGGTGTCCCTCTTTCTCACAATAATCACATAAAAGATCTTCAAAAAGAATGTTGCACTCATTAGCTTTGTGGGTAGGATTACCATAATAGTTACAAAAAGGTAGGATTGGTGTTGTAGAGTGCATCACTTTAGCCCTTGAAAAAGAACATGATGATTTGGTTGGCGCACTTGTGAAGGTTAAGGCTTTGAACGTGATGGAGGCTTCATTGTACTGGCCTCATAGTGTGCATGAAATAGTTCCAGCTTTTATAAATGTTATACACATCTAGCAAAATGTATGAATTTCCAAATTCTACAAAAACGTGTTGTAAAACTTATGCATGGAATGTCGGAGTGCTTTCGAACAAACAAAGATACCGATGGGCAGCTTCCAGGTTTGTGATACTCTGAGTATCCTCTTTGAGCTTAAGAAGCCTTTTGTAGAGCATTTTGAGGGTTTCATCCTTTTGTCGAAAAAAGGTGGCGAGTTACAGAATTTTTTCAGAACTCTTGACTGAAAATTCCAACTCAAGAACTTGAAAAAATTCCCCCACTAAATGAACAAAAGTTGGTGCATCAATGATGGGAAGAATGTTTGTGGTAGTAACAATGAGTTGTTGAGGAGAAAGGTTTACTGAAGTTGGTACCAGATTTGGATTATTGGGCATAGTCCCATGATGTGCAATGGCAACTTGCAGTGTAGCTTAAGAAGGGGTGGCGATGGTTGTGGCATAAACTAGATTGGGGATTTGAGTGACACTCAAAATCCTTGGAGAATATTGCTCGTAGACATCTAATGCCTCATAGTGCACATAACAGGCCAGTTGTTTGAATGTAAACACTTCAATGTAATTAACGCCATACTTGAGTTCCAATTCACAAACCATAGTTGAGAAAGTTATTTTGAACTCCCTCAAAAAAATGGTACATGGCCTTCCGTTGAACTTCTCAATTCTCCTGGAAGAATTGTTGACCTCCATGGTGTATATGGGTGTAGAGGTAACGACTTACAACAGAATAAACGATGATGGTGTGAAAGTAGGTGCATCAACAGGCGTACTTCACTGATTAACCCTTCCAAATGGACTTTGATGTACCGTTGTTGTAATATAACCTGAACTTGAATTCCTAGTAGGAGTTGTATTAGATGACGATGGCACTCTAAACGTTTGATGGTACCATCATGAAAATTGTGAGCTCATAGAAATCGGCTCAAATGATTGTGTGTTACTTCATATCTGATACCTTGGCTCTAGCTTAATGGTAGTGCTTTCATCATCCAAGGACATGGCTTTGTCCCATGCCCCAAATTTTTTTAGAAATATAAAGCATTAGATACGATTTGAAGAATATAATATCGAATACGTATGTATGTAGTACATACAATTTGAAAAATATGGCATGTCAATAGGGATGAACAACGATGGACGGACGTCAATGGACGGAAATCGGATGAAAATCCAACAAAAATTTGACGAATGGATGTCAGATGAACTCACAGCATTGCAACAATGGCAGGTCGTAACACTCATGGCGTTACAACAATGGCGAGCCACAACGCAACGGATGCCGAGTTATAACTTGCAGAGTTGTAAATTGCCTAGGAGTTTTAACGTGCAAAAACAACAATATTTTATTTTATTTTATTTTTCTTCTTATTTGCCTCCGGCAACTTCAAGAGTCTTCAAGGCTCCTCTTGTGTTTGAAAGAAAGAGAGAATTTTATTTTTTTTTCAAAACCTCGTCTGCTCCAAGATATATCATTCCCCCATTTGGTCTTGCTTTTCCCATCTCCTCCAATCCCGGCTCTATTGGTTGGTAGAGGTGTAAGAACACAAGCTCCCTCTAACCGCAACAACAACACTAGCAACAACACCAGCAACAAAAGAAATTTGAGAACTCAAAGCCAAGAGAAATTTGTCGCTTTGAACATTAAGGAATAGAGAACAATTTTACTAGAATTAAATTATAAAAAAAGAAAGAAAATGTAATGTATGTAAATGGTGGCCGTGCAATAACCGTCGTGAGCATCTAGAAATTCAATCTAACTATGGAAGAAACTCTCCTTGACAAAGGAATTCTAAAAAAGCTAACAAGAGAAGGGAAGAACTTGACCTTTTATATAGCCACCAACAAGCTAAAACCCTAAACAAGCCATGACCCTAAAACACATAATAGTGTACAATAACCTAAGAACGTACATTAACCCTAAAAGGCATGAGTGGCATGCCCGTAACTAGCCATCGTGTATGAGGCCATGCATGACAATTGAGATTTATTGAAATAGTATGGCCTGTGCCATTGGCCCAAGTGTGAACCCATTATAAAATAGAGAAACTCAACATGTGAACATTGTATTGCAAATTTTTGAACAGCCAAATATGAAAGGAAATCATGTTTGATCGATAAGCCTTCAAATGTTACCATGTTCTCAACTGATTTTTCCTTCCAAAACATTGTTTTTTGGAATTTTTGGAATTTTCAACAGCAAAAATCACTTAAAAATCAGTATTTCCAACATTCTGAATTCAAATCTTGCCAAATAAATTCCATTAAATCCTGCTCATCAAGATCTTTCCAATAACAACAAAGGCACATTCCAATTCTTCTAAAATTTTCAGCCACGATTTAATTTAATTTTCAGTGAAGAAATCATTCAATATTCAAGAACTTCTACACCACAAGTCCTAATGCCATGAAACCAAGCTGATGCAGCCCTCCTCCTTGAGAGCTTTCCAAAGACACCAAGAGCACAATCTGAATCATCCCCATTCGGTGGATCTTATCAGTACAAACAAAACAAACAAACTACCTTGCTTCATAGAAAGATTTCATTACTTTCTGGAAAGCATGGGAAAGGCCCAATTGTTGAAAGGAGGCCCAAACATGGTGAACTTAATGAATTCCTAATGTCTGAATTTGTTTGAAGGATCTTGGGTCAGAAGTTGTCCTCTCCATAAGGGACACGAGACCAAGTGGATGTATCAGTATCCAGGTAATACTGTTCTAACCATATTTTAAGAATTTCAGTGTAATCCGGACTGGTGACACAAGCCAATGTTCATCAAGGCATGCCAAGAAGTCAACTTGAATTCAGTGTGCACAAGGGTTTCCAGTCTGCTGGCACTGGCAGCAGAGCACATGAGCTGATCTTCCTACTGGTTTGGCTGCTGCTGGGATCTCAGCCTAGTCTTGTGCTCTAATTGTATCCCACACTGATACAACACTTTAAAAGACTTGCTGGACACATCCATATCTTGATGTTTACAATACAATAAATTTACAGTGGATTGAAAGAAAGACATAGTCAAACTTCTCTATACACAATGGGGCCTCTGGAAGGAAAGAGCACAGCAACCTGTGTCTCCAGTATATTTTGATTGTTATTTATAGAAAAAACCCTCCAGAACAGCCCATGAATCTCTAGCTCAGTCTAAACTCAACTTCACCCACCTACTGGATCTTCTTCTCTTTCACAGGGGCCTTGGGAATCTTGCTGAAAACATTCTCATCCAGCTTCTTGTAGTGAGCCTGTGCCTGTTCACTTATTCTATTTGCATGATGATCAATAACATCCTCATACTTATCATAAATAAATGGCACAATCAGAGCCAAGACAATACCTGGTTCCAAGAGCAGGCGGACATGGTCAGAATTAGACAGTAACAGATGTTGTCTCACTTTTGTTAGGGCAATTTGAACTAGATTCAAACAGAAACTCAAGACATGGAAAAAGTTGACCTTCTTACAACCATGAAATGGTTTTTGTGTTAGCCAATTCTTTGACCAATTTCCAGATAAAAGGGCAACAAAACCTAGAAAGATTGGGCAATAGACTGCTTACAAATATAGATGAGAGTCAAGAGGTTGAACCAGCTGGCAACAGTGGAGACAATCCATAACACAGCAATAACCTACATAGCACAGGAACGTTCCCAGATTGGTAACAATGGCTTGAAAGTATAACCAAGTTTTTGACTAAATTGACAGCAACAAATTTGTCAAGGGAAAAGTCTGATTCACATCAAGCACCTTCAAGAAAAGCTTGAAATCTTTGCCAAGGGCTACATCATGGGCAATTGCCAAAGCCTTGTTTAATTCCAGGCGAACTGAGCTAGCTGTACTGAGGACAAAATCCTCAGACAAAGACAGCTCTGGCAAAGGAGGAGGGGCCCTGTACATATACAACAAACCTTAGCAGATCAACAAGCCGTTATCCACCAGCAAGCCCACAAAATTCCCACATTCTAAACTGTGAACCCCGAACAAGGCTTTGATTAGATACATTCCTATTCATGAACCATACAGAGTCAAAAGAGCTCACGAATACTAGTTCATCCCTGATAAGAACCAACAAGAGTATGATCAGTGCTGGGAGAAGGACCTGTTAAGTAAAGCTGCCACGTTTGACCATACAAAAAGGATAACCACCAGAAACAGTGTAACATTAGAGACAATTGACAACACTGTATATCCCGTCTTCTCCAGCAAAATCCATGCAAGAGTTGCTCCCACCAAGAGACCGATAGAAAGGTGCTTCTTCCTCCACAGTAGCACATCAGCAGCTGCAAGGATATTCAGTCCCAGATTACCATACAGAGTGGTTGTGCCACATCCTTTTGAGAAAACATCAATGTAATATCTTTCCTGCTGCTTCCCACTCTTCTCTAAAAACCATAAAACCCCAGAGGCTACAAGAACAGAGGAGGCATCATTTACACAAACATAGCTATCTAGGTCTATGCATGGCAGTTCTGTACACAGACACGGCTTTAAAAAAAGAAGAGTCTTCAGATAGAGAACACATATTAGGCTGATTTCAGAGAGAACTCCACAAAAACATGTAACCCAACCAAACAAGTGTTGTCAGTTCCAGCCACAAACACAAACAAAATGAGTGGCATTGTAACTTTGCGAGTGTTATTTCCAAAGTATAATATGACCACCTTCCTGGTGAATGGCAATGACTCCCTGCCATTACTCCTGACATCATCAGCTCCCAGTATTAGGGCAAGATAAAAGTATATAACAATCTGCTCAAAACTTGGTGTAAGCAATTGTACAGAAATCTGCATCAAGAGGTTCTATTGTATGCCCAGAAGCTATGGAAATTGATCATGATGTTAAGTTGCATTCAGGAGGCATGGCTAATTTGAAAAAAACAACAGTATCCTCATTCAAGCTGCAATAAGCTTGTGACCAGAAGCTTCATTTTCACTTTAGCTTGTACCTGAACAAGATAGCATCTAAGCCAAAGGGAAAGGGATAGAGAAAAAGATAAAGCATCAACTTCTCTATGTCTGGGTACTCCAAACGGGTGGATGGATTGTCATTATTGTTTTCAAGGCTTGAAAATAACCTGTTAAGCAACATGCACACCAGACAAAGAGATTCTTCCACACAAAAGAATGTGTGGAAGTCAACAATACACACAAATTCACGCCTAAATAGAGAACATCACTTGAATTTGTCATTCCTGTTTTATTTTTGCTGTCCCCCACCTACTGATATACTACAGTTCTGCAAATTAAAGCATCAGAGCAGAAGTAGCTGAATTTTGATTCCAACACCAAGAAAACTAACTCAGAAAATGATTAATGCATAAATCTGATGTTGCCAAGCACCAGAACACATCATCAGTGCCAGATGTCAAAAGGAATACAGAGGAAGCTTACTTGTACCACCACCAAGAACCTGGTGAACAGGCTGTTTCCTGCCAAAAAGTCGAGGAGTGCTTGCATACTTATCAGCAGGGGCAGGCTGATTGGCAGGAATGTTTGCTGCATTATTCATTACTGCAGCCACTGTCTCTGCCACAGCTGCATCTGCAGGTGGTTGCTCTGACATCTTGCTTCAGAACCTTCTCAATCAAGCAGAGAACTGCACCTGCATAGGCAGTGATATACAAGTAAAATTTCATTCAGCTTAAAGAGCAGACATTTAGCCTAGAAGTTAGTTTCATGGAGTCTTCCAACATACACCCTAATGTGAACTAGGCTAACAAATTGAAACCTCAATAAGAAATGAAGCTTAAATGGGACCATTCACATCAGAGTCACATCAACATCACCAAACATAGGTATATTGTACAGCCAAACAAGCATCAAATCTCATTGACCCCTGTCAAGAATTTCACGGTAATGCAGAAATCTTCCCGATGTCTGTTACCGAATATCCCCATAAGTACTGAGTATTCAAGACAACCGGAATCGAATTGGGAGATGACCGGAAATGAAGGTTATAGACACTTCAGATCCAACTACATATCACCGAACACACAACAGGACTTTGCCGAATCAAGCAATGCATCTCACATGCTCCAAATCCCCTGAACTCTGCTTGAAAGTCAACTGGAATTACGACCAAAATTCCGAAATTGCAATGTGTTTCACACGTCTCCCACTCCCCAAAAAATTGAAATTGAAGCTAATGGAAGCAAATCTACTTGGAAAATAAATAAATCTACAAACTTTCCAGAGGTTATCCTCCTACGGCATTTGCAGTCGATCAAAGAGAAAGCAACGAAAATCAAGTTAGTTTGTCAGTAGGTCATTTCAACGCTCCTCAAGAAGCATATGTTCAACTCCATTCACAACAAAGTTCATTATTAGGTAGCGACGGATTTTCGAGAATACCTTCTGGATACTTGCACAGAGTAAACGCAATCGAGTTGTAACTCTTGATATCGAATGGCAACCAAACTTAAGCAAAGATTCGGCTACCGCAAACTGCATAATCACTAAAGACGAGTACGGAGCCCTCTCTCACCATAAAAGTTTAGGAAGCTCTTCAAGATTACCTTCAGCACGTAGCTCCACAGAACGAAGAAGTTACCGTTGTTTGGATGGTCGCAAGCGCACGCCCAGGTGCTGGCGCAATGAGTTTTCCGTCGAGGGGAAACGCAGAACTACTGACACATGTAGCGATGACGAAAAGCAGCAGAAAAGCCAGACAGGGTTTGGCGGGGACCAGTGCAGAGAAGGCGAAAGACGAGGGTTTGTGCATCGCGCTCTCGACAATTCAGAACCATCCGATCCGACACAAGCGCCCATTTCGGCCGTAATGGTGGTCTCCCTGATCTGATCTGAACGGTCCGATTGGAAGTCTGGAAATATATTTAAAACACCCCCCCCCCCCCCGGCTCCCCCCCCCCCCCCCCCCCCCCTCTTACCAACCACAAAAACATAATTCAATTATAAAACTTT
>Ga0116227_10001045_pt1 | contig 59575 bp, 46 predicted proteins | sample S1TSphgellanicum_FD_89693 | JGI IMG/M metagenome (GOLD analysis project Ga0116227, IMG submission 89693) | Host-associated microbial communities from peat moss isolated from Minnesota, USA - S1T2_Fb - Sphagnum magellanicum MG | ecosystem: Host-associated > Plants > Peat moss > Unclassified... | reverse complement strand
GTTTTTTTTTTTTTTTTTTAGCTGTGCATTTTAGTAGTTTTTTTTTGGTCAAAACTGTTATTCTTAACCATAGTCATGACTTTCTCTTATGGGTGGGTTGCTTTTTTCTTTTTTTCCTTCTTCTTTTTTGCAGGTTGGGTTCAAAATTGAAATTATTTGTGAAAATTTATGCACGGTACATTCATGCTCAAGATGTTGTCCAAAAGTAAGACTACAAAGGATTTTCTGACCCTCTTCTTCACAAACTTGGTTTTTTCTTTGACCTCCAATGAACAAAATCACACTTCAAAGAGTCAAAAGTAAATGGGGTTGATATTCATGAATGATTATAGTGTGCAGTGGCAGATTATGTCATTTTCTGGACCACATTATATGACATAATCTTCCGGTGATGATCATACACATGTAATAGTGACCAAAATGTTTTTTTAAACATGAATATTTTTAAAAAATTGTTGAATTTGCCTCCCGATCTTAATGTCATGGAATGGCTTTGCCCTTGCCCTTGCCCTTGCCCTTGATGTTGGGTGCATCGCCTACCTCACTCTAATGGGCTCGCCTGGCAGCTTACCCAACATAATGGGCATGGGCTTGACCATTCCACAATACATTTTCAGAGTGTGGGTATCATGTAATAATGTGCAGCAGAGGGGTATTTATTTCTTCTTCCAGAATCCTGAAAAGAACAGCTTTTGGTCCAGGACACAATTGAAGCTGAAACAGCTAGCTGAGGAGCTGGCTATGGAGGGGGGTGAAGAACTGGATGCAGAAATCAAGGATTCAGATGGTTTAAGTGAAGATGATTTTGAGCAGCCTTCTTCACACACTGGTGTGAAACTGGGAAATCCTACAACACAACACCGGGAATCTATGGTGGTGGTGACCAATCATATGCCTGCAGCTGCTTTGGTGCATGACAAAGACCACAGCAACACACCTCCTGTTCCTAGAAGAATTGGTAACTTCTTCAGTTAGACCTGTTTTTTCAGTTATACACTAACACCCAAAAGTATGCACCTCTCTGCATTTCTTTTTTTTTTCTTTTGAAGCACAACAGCAGACCTGACCTGACAAGCCCTTGGCACCCCCCAAGTCAGGCTTATTGGCAGAGGACCAGCAGGAGTTTCACCTGCACACCACTGGGTTTGAATCCAGGACCTTTTTGAGGTCGCAGGGTCCCACAATGGGCCATATCAGTGTGCCATCACCACTGGTGGTTCTCTGCATTCTTTTGTATTGTGAAATTTGTGATGACCGGGTGACGCAGTTTTGAGCATCTTTATTTATATCCTAGCATTTTGTTGGTATATAATTCTGTTGGGTATATGGGCTGTGAAGCTAATTTGTTTTCCTCCCAAGATTGGCTGAGCTTTTATAGAAGCTACCCTAAACCCTAAATCCGTTGATGCAGTTGCTTCAAGAATTGGAGAGGTGTTTCGAGAAAGTGAGGGCTACAGTGATACTCATGGAGATGAAACTGGACACAGTGATCCTAAATTACTCTCTCCACCAGCTTCAATGCACATGGTTCAACAACGAGTGTCCAATCACTCAGTCATTGCTCACGAAGAGAATGGGTTCAAGAGTCGTGAAATGGATGAAGAAGAGGAGGATTGGGCTTCTGGGTCTAGACCCAGTTTTCATCTCACTCTTGCTGGTGCTGCAACTGATGAGTCTGAGAAAATTGAACCACAGGAGGATTTCTTTGTTCCGTTGGATGTAAAAGAAGCTGATATCATCAGGAAATCCTCCAAAAGTCCTCCTGTTGACAAGGTAGAGAAATAAACTATTTCCCTGGTCTTCACATCTCTGAAGCAAGATATTGGCTGAATGAATATACACAAATTCAAAACAACTTGTATGTGGAAGGGTTTAGGGTTTTTGTTTCACAAGTTTGTTTGCCCAACGGTTCTCTGAAATGAAATTAACTTGGATTTACTACTATGAATCAATTTAGTTTGAAATCATCATCAGCCCACAATCTGATTAACATCCTAAACAATCAAAATTTCTTTGTGGTTTTTTCCTCTCTTTCCACACCAGCAGTTGAGGATGAGGGACTTGAGCTCGCCAGCATCAATTATCATGACCTCACAGGCACAGGATTTTGAGTTACCAAGAAAGGATCATCATCTCCAAGGATTGGTTGAATTGCATCCACAAGATGCTGGCGATGGAGTGAATGTGAGCCTGAGTCTTGCAAGCCAGGCTTACTGCCGGAATAGTGACAGTGACCCATTGGGTAGTCTGTTACCTCACTCTCTCTTTGTTGTATCAAACGGTTATGGACAGGTATTGGCATCCTACGCCCTTTTTCTTCATTCACATTTTGAAAATAATAATATTTGTTTATCAAGTACACACATCAAGGTTAGACTCAGGGCAGGTCTAGGCAAAGCTCAGAATGTCACATTACATACATCTAGCTCTTTTAAGCTTGAAAATGCTGCCAAACAAATTCATTTTTCCCCCACAGTTTGGAGGGTATATATGGGCATCAGTTATTATTGTACCCTTTTGGGCAATCTCAAATTATAACATGTATTTAGAAAACCAAAAAGAAAAAAAGGAAGAAAAAAAAGAGGCAAATTTCTTTGTGCATTTTGCCGATGGTTGCAGTTCTAATAGTATTGTCATATGTGAGCTGAGATTTAGCAGAAGTATGTCATTTGATGATGGGTTATTGGGTGTCTTCAGAATGCTATACCCAGCTACCTAATCAAAAAAATTTGTGATTTGTGCAGTAAATGGATGAGCAATATTTGGTGATGAGGTTTGCGGGTTTGTAGCATGGCTTCTTAAGTAAATTATGCCATTTTCAGTGGAGGCTTGGTTCAAGCTTATCACAAAATAATGGAGCTCAGTTCCCACTCAACTCCTAAAAACCTGCTCTTGCACAAAACCCTTTCCCATTACAAAATTGTTAAAACTACCTAGAATGATCATTGCCATGGGTTTACTGAGCTGTTTGTTTGTTTCGTGTCTTGGGCGTGTATTTTACTCACCCAGTGCATCATGCATTGCTGTTGTGTGTTTTGTATACTTTGCCTTTTTTTTGGCTCTTTTATGTCCATAGAGCCCTAGTCAGTTTCCTTTCAATGTTTTAGAAGTTTACCAAAAAAAAATTCCTATTTTTATATAGATTTTGTTTTCAGGGGGCAAAACTAGACTTGCCTTTGGTAGTTGTTGGGGAAGCCCTGGCTTTTACGGAGTGCAATGTTCTTCCTCCACTGTGGTGTGTTTTTATCATAACCCAAAAGGCCACTGGTGTTATTTTTCTGTTGAGTGAGGACACAACTTCGCAGAGAGGTGGCGGCATTTTCATTTTCAGAATTTCAACACAAGTTGTGCTCACAATGAGAAGAACGTGTCTTCTTTGCATTTGAAAGTGTACTGCCGTAATTGGGAAAGGCTTCCATTACAGCGCATGATTCCCACATATTCTTCAGCCTCTTTGTATTCTTGTATTGGGCATTTCCTCACACGTTTTCTCTCACAAGCTGAATGGATGGGTTTAGTATTGGCTTCATTTGTGTGGTTATTGAATACTGTAATATGCGATTGTCTATGAATGTAGCAGTGTATTTTTTTCATCAATTTTGTTATGTAGCCAAAGTGGTGATGATTTCTCTATATGATGATGATATGGGAAGTTTCACATGGAAAAGGTGAATGTTATGTGCAAACTTACTCTCATGGTTTTTTAGGGTTTGAGAAAATGCTTGTAAGCACATGAATGGGCCTTGCTTATAGTGTGGTAACAATCATTGATTCAAATCAATATGCATAAACTTGAAAAAAACAAATTGAAATTTGGAAGAAAAGAACAAATTTCAATGTTCACACATGTTACATGCATAAATTGATAAGTCAAAATTTCAATTTCACGAAGAGGAGCGCCAAAAGAAAATTCTCAGTTTTCCTCCAAAATGTTTTTGCAAAGTAGCAAAACTTTGTTAGCAAAAACAAATCACTAGAAGGAACATACAACAACATACCTATTCAATCACTTTGATTAGCTTACATATAAGATGCCCAACAACTAAGGAATGATTTGTTGTGGTATTGAGAACTCCTCTTTGAGAGCGAGCTCCATACCTAACAAACTTTGCATTGAAAATATATGCAAAGAAATGATGGTGTTTCAAAACTCTTCAAATTTTCATGGGTTTTTTGAAAAAAAACTATTGCAAGTTCTATCCTAAACTCAAATGTCCTTGGTTCAAATTGCATGTTGATATTGTAAAGTGCAAAGAGCATCCAAACCTACACTCAAATGTTGCGGTTTCCTTTGTATCTCAATTACCAATGACATATTGTTTCTCTAATCAAATTTAGCAACCAACTTAAATCACTAACCTATGCAATGTCAAATGCATGTTTTCTTCTCTTGTTTTAAGTGGCAATGTTGTGTACACTCCCATTTCATAATCAATACACCAATTATATCATATGCAAACTCTAGTTGAATGTACAAAGAGAAAATCAATTTTGGTGCTTCAATTTAGGATTAAGATGGAAATACTTTAAGAAATCAAAATCGACATGCAAAATGTTGATTCATGAATGCCACATAATCGTTGACCGCTACAAGCTTGAGATCCCTCTTATTCCTTTTTTTTTTTCCCCCTCTCCTTGTAGTGCAAATTAGCTCAAAGGTTTTTGCATCAATGAATGAAAGGAAAGATGTTTGAAGGAAATCTTTTTCCCCATCCCCCCCCACCAGGGTTTTTTAAATAAAATAAAATAAAATAAAACATTTGATATAAAAATAATTTTGTAATTTATTTTTTTCAAAAAATAGAAAAAATTAGTGGAATTTACACTAGATTTTTAAAAAAAGAACCCAAGATTTTTCCCCAATTTTTGGGTCTGAAAAACAACAAAATTTGTCAAAACTAAAAACATTGATCCCCACTGATTCACATTAATGGATATCCACAAACAAGAATAATTTGCTAAGGTAAAAAGGTTTCATTTTGTGCACAAAAAAAATGTACAAAACATGGAGACACTCACCATAGGTGTAGATGAACAAAATACTTAATTTATAAATTGAAATCTTACCCAAAAAAAATAAAAATAAAAAATAAAAAATAATATAGGTGATTCATACAGTTTCTTGGTTATACCTTTTCCCCTTAATTTTGACTCCTCTATAGCTTGGCACTGCTTGCAACCTAAACCAACCAAAAAGGCGGCCAATGCAACATAACAAAAATCAATCAAATTCACAATTCCATTTATTTTTTTCAATTTTAATGTAGCATTAATTCAAAATTTTGGTGATAAAAATCATAATTCACATGGATTTTTTATTTTTTAAAAAGAAATTATTATGTACCGTGCCATTTCAGCTCGTCTTTTGGCTTGATCGGCAAGCTCACGACCTTTCGAATAAGGAATGGTATGGACACTAGTTGGTATTATAGATTTTGGTCCTGAGTGCCAAACATTCATTATTCACAAAATTGCTATGATAATAGTTGTTAGAGAAAATTTAAAATTTTATTAACCTTGGCATATTTTTTAAAGTTAAACATATTATTATTATTTATTTTATTTATTTATATTATTATATATAATCATTTCCTCTCTAAAAATGCATTGGTTTGTTAAACATAAAAGTGAACAAATTTTGCAACTTTTAGTGGACGTATAATCAAGTTAATTTTCAATGTTTTGCCTCATATCTAAAGACGAAGTTTCAATGACCTAAATGGATGGATGGATGGATGGATAGATAGATGGATGAATGTGTGATAAATTATTAATTACAATGTTTTTTCGACACATCAATGATGACACGGTCTTGATATTGAGTGATTATAGATTTTTTATTTCAAGAAAATTGATTCGTTTCCAATGATGGGAAATGTAATAATTCTATTATGTTATATTACCTTGAACATAAGTCCTAGATTTAGTCTTGGCCGCATGTAAAACGGAGCCGGAATCGGATGCCCATTGGGCTTGTCGAATGTCGCGACCAAAATTTCGTTTGCGAGTGAAGAAAACCTTGCGTTCGGTGAGCAATGTCCAAGCCCGGCCACTCAAAGTATAGCGTGCAATGAACTTGATAGGGTCTTGGGGAAAATACCAAATAATGCTAATTGCCCATACACACACACACAGACACACAAATACATATTAATGTAAATATAGACCTTTTTCTTTTGTTTTTTAGTGTCATGCTTATTACATGAAAATCTATAAAAATAATTAATTTGATCCACATTTTTCGCATGTAAATTTTTGCAATTAACCTTGATCACTTATTGGAAAAAAAAATACATAAGCTTTCCATATTTGTCATATATTTGTTGGGGTTCTAATTCTAGTTCATGCGTCATCCATTTATGGGATCACCATAAAAATATTGTATTGCATCCATGGATGAAAGCCCCTAGATTTCAAGACGATTTTATTGATCTAGATTAACAGTGCACATATAGTGGATGAACTTTTGAATAGACCTTCAATTCCTTTTGTTTCATGTGGCATAATTAACATCAAGTGTATGTAAAAAATGAGCATCGTTATGCCCAAAAAAACACTTACTCGTATAGCCAAACAATGCCAGCCCAACCCCAACCACAACCGGACATATTAGCAAATCCCCATGATGCATAAACCGCTATTAGAGTGGCTACCAATTGTGCCAAGAAAAACGCTCCAAGTAGCCACATCCCGGGCTTGCTTTTGAATGACCATGTCTTGGCCCGAGTCACAAAAATGAGCGCTTGGCTCACAATACTCACTTGCAAATATATTACCGATGTCTCTTGCCTTGAATTCCCCGAGAGAGATCGAACCTTTTTGCCCGACATCCCCAATATGGCCAAATAATGAATCGATGGTTTTCATAATCATAAGAATTTGTCATGGGGTTCTCATAAAAGCCCCCCTCAAAGGAATTTTTTTTAATGTATTTGGAGAGCACCTTATTATTATGTCCATGAATATCCCAACAAGTAAAGAGGAGGGATCTTATACCCTAACTCATTAAGAGTGGGAGGAAATTATGCCTATTTATAGGTTTAAGAAAGATCCCATTCACACTTTTGGAGGAGGTGTAAAAGAACCCTTTCCACACCTCCTATGATGCCTCATAATTGCATGTTTGGGTAAACATTGAATCAATAGTTGGGGGTAACATTGCAAACTTGCAAAAACGTTCAAACTATGAAAACATTAGCATAACATGTTATCTCTTGGGAAACTAGTTAAGAATGAAATAATACAATTTTTGTCAATTGTATTATTCAAACTTAGGACAAATTAGTTTAAAAATTACCTTAAAACTTCTTTCGAAAAATGTTGTTTCATGCATGAGAAAATAAAAAACAACCGTCATGATAGCTTGATAGGTACCCAAACATATGCCTTGTACAAACAACTCCCATAATTTCCATGTGTCGGGTTTTCGAGATGGGACTACAATGTCCTACACCATTTCAAAAGTTTGATATTAGATAGGATCAAATTGATCTAACGATTTTTTTTTTTTTTTAAACAAGAAAAAAAAAAAGTATTGTGTTCAAGCAAATTATTAATAAAAACATGAATGTTGACATAATAGTTTTTTTATTTGACAAATTCACACACTATTTATAAGTGAGAATCCAAAAGAAACGTTAATAAAGAGGATTTCCTAAAACCATTTGAAGTTGTTGATTCAAACCTTGGAGATTGTCATTATGGTGCCATCGTTAAGGATAGCGATAATGAGCACCATGAAGGGCGAGAAGTCAAATTGCCAAATCAATGTCAAGAGCAAAAACCCAATCACAATTCGAATAGTGATCGATACAGCATATATAGTATAATTTTTCATGCGTTGAAATATGCAACGACTAGTAAGAATCGCGTGGATAATTACACTCAACCCTATTCATTCAACCATGTAATTAGAATCCGTATTAGATACATTTCGACAACAAGATTCATATTCATTCATACATAATAATTTCATGTGTCATGTTTGGAATGGGCTATGGACAAAGCTCATTCTTTAATCGGATTTGCAAAAACTTTATGTATCTAGTATTCTAATGTGTAATGTTTTGGCAAAGAAGAATAATAATCTAGTGGAGTCAATTTTTGGTTCATGTTAGAATTTCAAAGTATTGCATTGCTATATGCTTATATGCTTATATGATTTTGAATGATCTTTTTGTAGTGTATAACCTGGTGCAGTTAACACAATGTCAGCTGCATTGCGAGCTGCATCAGTGGCATCTGCTACAGCAATACCAATGTCTGCCTTCTTCAACGCTGGTGCATCATTCACACCATCTCCAGTCATACCACAAATATGGGCCCTTTCTTGCAACATCTTCACTATTTTGTACTTGTGCTCTGGGAACACACCTATTATATACAACATAAAAAGAAGATTTGGAATGACAAAAACACCCAACATATTTGATAGAACTTTGTGTTTTTTGCTCTAATGACTTGTGTGATGGGCTTTTAAACTCCTCAAATTTGACACAACATTGAAACATGTCAAAAAAAAATTTTACCTGCAAATCCATCAGCTTGTTCGATCAAATCATGTTCATCCATACCCAACATAGCTACAGATTCAATGCTTCCTCTGTCCTTCTCTTTTCCAAATAATGCGGAGGAAGGATACATGTTGGTGCCCATACCCAAGCGTCGGCCTGTTTCTTTTGCAATTGCTAATTGATCTCCTGTTATCATCTTCACACTTACACCAAGTTCCAAAGCTCGCCGCACAGTGTCCCCAGTGTCATGACGAGGAGGATCAAAGAGAGGCAACAAGCCTAGCATGTCCCATGGCCCTCCTGGACTGTCTTTTGTGCCTTCAGGTACTTCCTAATCATTGCCAACACCAAAGTTGAAAGGGCTAACTAATCACATTTGAAATCACCCTTGTAAGTGATGAAATTTAAGTAATGAAATTGAATTTTATATTCATGTGTTTGGTATTTTTGTGGTGTTAGTTTTGCAAATGAAAACATAGAAAAATGGATTTTTATTAGGTCAAATTCACATCACATGTTGAGTAACCCAAAAAAATAAAAATAAAAAATCATTATCATTTCATAATTAATTAGTTAGAGATGTTGTTGTACTTGAAGACCAACACCCAAGCTTCGCAAACCACGTTCTGCAAATCGATTGATAATAGCATGCACTTTGGTTTCAATAGCATCTTTATTACTAGCTAGTTCCAATATTTGTTCAGGAGCTCCCTTGGTTGCTCGATACATTTTCCCATCTGAATTAGTTGTGTATGTAATTGCAGTACGTTTATCAGTGGGATTGAAAGGCAAGAAATGAACTTCTGTGATGCCTTCTCTTGCCTCCTTCACATCCCCCAACATGTTGCAAATTGCAAAATCAATCGGATCCTACATTCACCCACACCACAATCAACATTGCATTTTCTTTTCAACATGATTCTACCTTCCCAATTGAATCTATTCCATGACATGACATTACAATTGTGGGTGAATTTCTCCTAAATTTATTTTACATTCATACCAAATGCTCATGTAAGTATAATATTTTCAATTTTTTTTTTTTTGTTTTGTTTTGGGTGTGTTTCAAAATGGACCTGATTCTCAACACGAGATGCACGTGCAGCAATGAGTAATAAAAAGTCTTTATCCGCATTCTTGGATGTGACTTCAATGATGTTTTTGTCAACAGTGAGGCGGTTCAATGTCAAAGTGCCTGTTTTATCCGAGCAAAGAATGTCCATCCCTGCCATCTCTTCAATTGCAGTCATACGCTTCACAATGGCACCTTGCTTAGCTAAACTATGAGCCCCAACAGCCATGGTCACAGACAACACAGTGGGCATGGCAATCGGGATACCACCAATCAACAAAATCAGCATGTTATCAATACCTTGCCTGTATTTGCGGTGTTGTATAGGGTACATGACAATGATTTCAATGATGATGCCAATCGCAATTGTGAAGATACAAAAATTCCCGATTCGAGTCAGCACTTGTTGAAAATGGCCTGTGTGGTGTGTAGTGTCAACCAAATGGGCAGCTTTCCCAAAGAAAGTATCCACACCTGTTGCTATTACCAAAGCTTCGAGTTCCCCTTGCTTGCATATTGAACCCGAGAACACTTCATCCCCTGTTTTTTTAATAACAGCGACAGACTCCCCAGTTAAAGAGGATTGATCAACTAAGAGTGGGTCTCCTTCTAGTAGCCTAGCATCAGCAGGAATTATATCTCCTAGCTTTATGGTAATCACATCCCCAGGTACTAATACAACTGCATCTTCTTCCTTGTAGATATTGTCTCTTAACACTTTGGCTTTAGGTGCTAATGCTTGCATCAATGCTGCAGCAGCTTGGCCAGCATTTGTTTCTTCAATATAACTCACAGTCGAATTCAGGATTAACAAACCAATGATCCCTACAAAATCTTGCCAATCAGGTGGCATGTGGTCTCCATTATCCAACACAAGAGCCATGATTGCAGCAAGCTCCATGACCCATGAAAGAGGATTCCACATGAATCCCAAAAACTTGAGGATCAAATTTTCCTTTTGTTCTTCTAACTTGTTGGGCCCCCAAAACTTGAGCCGTTCTTCTGCATCTACAGATGTAAGACCTGCTTTTGTACATTTCAAATATTGGAAAACCTCTTCAATTGGGATATGTTCAAGGTCTACCTCATCTTCCTCACCACCAGGCTCATTTTCATGATCTTCAATGGAATTTGGGTCACCCATTGTAACAACCCTTCAAATCCTTCTAGACTTTCCAATATTCAATCCAACTCCTTCACCTTAACCTACTCATTGCATCTACATTGAGAATGTTTGGCTCAACCAACTTGTTGTTGAACAAAGCTGTGTTGATGGAAGAGATGTGAGGAACTCACATAGTGGTAAACGTATAGGCATGCAACCATTTCGTTGTCATCCACCTGTAGGTCAAAATTCATGGAGTTTGCTTCAAATAGATTAATCTTGGTTGTATGTTATTTGAGTTTGTGATTTATCATCTTTTATGCAATTGGAGCTTGATAGCATGAAATAAGTTTTGCATTTGAAAATAATGTCATTTTTCAAAAAACATGTGCATATTTAATTAACAATAATTTAGTGCAATTTTGATTTGCAAACAAGTTAATGAATTTCATGCAATTAACTCCCTAGTTAGGTTTTTCAATTACATTTCTTTACTCATGAATTTTTATGCTTCCAATACGCATAATGCAAGTGTCTCATATTTTGAGTAATTTAGCAAAGTTGGATTTTTGTTCCACATTCATTTCCAACATTCAAAGCATATAAATTTGCAATCAAATAATATAACACTTGATGAGTAGAAATTTCTTGAACCTAGGATGCCGAATTCCATTGGAGTTGATGGCAACATACGCTCATGAATAAAACCTAAATTGTTTTGCAACTCCCTTTATTTTTCCATAATGTTTGAAGCATAGTGTCCTTGATCATGGGTTTTGTTTGAATAACACCATGGTCCATGGCTTTCTTTGAGCTAAGACTTATGAATCAATGACTATTCTTTAGCATGATTCTATCTACTATTGAAGGGCATTTGATTACATTGCACAAATATTTCAACCCCTTGTCTCATCCTTCCACCCTTGTTATTGTGCCACACACATGGGTGGAAGATATAACCATATTGGCCCCTTTGGTGCTTGTGACTTTGGGTGGGTGGTTCAATATCATGGAGGGTGGAGGCTGAGGAGGCCAAACTTGAAAGTAAAAAGGGAAAGAAAGGATTCAATGGAGTCCAAGAGGTACAATGTGAACTCATGCCTTCTTGGTTACTTCCATTGTATTCTATTGAATCATTCCCCAAATTTTATCAAGTGATGATGAACCAATTTGACAATAAGTATCATGGGTTCATTAGACATAGAATTTGAAAACTTACATACTATTAATCAACTACATGATGTGCCACCATATAGGCAACTTATTCCAATGTTGTTAATTTGGCAACAAAATGTGATAAGTGGGAATCATAAATATAGTTTTAAAATGGTGGTCTTCATTAGGTTTATGCCTTATCACATGGATACCAATTTTGAATTCCTTTTTTTTTTGGGGGTCAAGTTAACACTAATGTTGGGTAGACGTATTAATTGTATATAGACACACACCCATTGTAAATAAAGACACATAATTTATTACAATGCTCAAAAGTTTTTGACAAACAAGTCGTGGCCTCTAGTAGTAGCCATGCAACACATTTATATCAAATATTCACTATAATAAATTTCAAAGGTAGTTGGAGTTTATTTTTCACAGTTGATCCTACATTCATTGACCATCCTTTAGTTTTTTATTTATTTTATAAACAACATCATTTTCAACTCTCAACTTAACACAATTTTTTCATATAAGGATGACTAACATAGACAAACAACCATGAAATTGAAGCCAAAAGACCTATTAAAACACATTTTCATTAACACAATCTTCAAGTACCTCTTACAAGTAAAATATGCAAAACAGTCAATTAATGATAATATTTCCATGCTTAGCCACTTTAAAAGCTTGATGCCTTGAAAAAAACAATATTGTAGATCTATGGTTTTCTTTAACTTTTAGTCACAAAAATTGATTTCAATGGGGAAATTGATTATTACATACAAAAAATACAAATTTATGGATATTGTAAGCATGTATATATAACCACAATTTGAAATTCCTTAGTAGCTTTTGGCAATGATAATAAATCTTTTATTTCTGACATTGTTATCTACATCATAAAAGTCTATTTACACTTGTTACATTTTTTTTACAATTTTTGATATAAAAGATGAAAGCAATCAGGTCAAGTAGGAATCAAAACAAGTGTAACTAACTTGAATTTGTATGGTTTTAGGTCAAAAACTATATCAATGTTGCAACTTTTTAATAGTTTTATGTGATATTGATTTTAAGATGTTAGGGAAACATGTAGAAGAAATTAGATTGAACCTCATGAATATTAAGTATTCAAAAACATTCGTAAAGCATTATAATTAATGTTTTCACATTTTTTCATTTGTAAAAGGTTTGAAATGCTTTCAAAATGACATAATTATCCACGATAATTATTCACACCTTTACCTAACAATTTAATATGCCATGACAAAAAAAGGGTATTTTTTACGACTATAAATATCATGGGTTTATAATCCATCATGTTATGTAACTAATCATAATTTGTCATCATATCATCTTAGCAAGTAATCGGACTACCTTTCCAAGCAATCACCCAAGTAAGCAACCATGGCTCTTTTTATCATGTTTGCACCCAATTAATAAAAATATAACATTGTATATATAATCAATATAAGTTGGCATTTAATTATAAAATGTTTGAATACAATTGGAAGCCAACAAGAAATATTTAGTCATAGAAATAATTAGTTATTCTAGTGACAATTTTTTCGAAGAACTAGTATTTTTTTGGAATTTATCACATAATACTCCTCAAAAAAATTCAGAGACAATTCCTATTGTATGATTGTCCATGGACATTTTCAAAGACAATTCCAAACACAACTACATCATTTCCAAGCTTAATTGTTTTATTTGTTTCCTAATAATTACCTCCATCTTATAACTACCTTGCTCCTTTTCCTTCCCCGCCAACATGGATATGAAAAAACAAATTAGCAAATATCTTTTCATGTCCATGAAATGCATATTATTTAAAATTAAATTGGACATTGACATAAATAATGATGAATTATTGGAAGCCATACAATTTTTTTTTAAATAGTTGATTGTCACTAGTAATGCACAATAAGGTGGAACCCAAATTTGATAAATTTACAAGATCATTTGACTTAGTCCAAAAACTCTCATTAAATTACAAGATCATTTGACTCAATTTTTTTTGAGAGCTCAATCCAAAAACATATGACATGCCCCCTTTTTTGGTTGCCATTGGACAGTGGGGGTGTGTTGAATGGTGATTGAAAAAATACATATTTTCATTGTTTTCCATCCAGGTGCAAGGATTAAATCCATAGTTTGGATAGGATTTTCAATTCAACCATTTTTTATCCCTCCTTGTTAGCAAACAAATGTTAATAATTATCCTATAATTGGGTGGGTTTTGCACACATTTTACTGAGTGATGAGAAATTTTAATTTGGAATTAATTGTGAATTTATTTCTAAAATTCATTTTGACTTGATACAACATCTAAATTTTGCAAATTTTGAAACATCAAGATTGTGGTCATCAAGAGTTCTTTCTTGAAAAAGGAGTATGAAGTGCGGGTTTAATTCAAAGGACATGAAACTATAATTACGCCTTGTTTCTTATATGCAAGTTTGGTAGTTGTTCCAATAATGGGGGGTGGTGGATGTAGAGGTAGGATGGGTGGTGGCAGTAGAATTACTTGTAGCCATGGTCATCCCAAACATGTGAATGCATCTCCCATTCATTGGTTTTCATTTTTTAGTAGGTGTTCTTATGCCCTTGTTTGTTTTGTTTTTTTGGGGTTTGCTTAGATGAAAAGCTTACCCTTCAATAGGAACCTTTCCTTGCCTCCTCTTTCCCCTCCCCTTTCCTTGCCCCTTGCCCTTTCCTAGGTTTTCCATTTCGTTGCTCCGCCATGGGACATCCTTTATTCAACTTTTGGGACCCTATTTACATGTCACAACATGGTTCATCATGAGAGGCAATGTCAAGTTTTTTAGGCCATTTTTTTGGGCATTGAGGAAGTCATGCCAACCTTTTGAGTTTGTACCCTCCCCCGTTGGCATGGGCGTGGCTATTGAGTTTAAACCCCCTTGGTGCTTTACATCTTGGGGTCCCTTGGCCATTTCATATTCATGGATTCCATTTGTTTTTGAAGTGAAAGGTGTAGTTTGCCTTTTGCTTTCCCTTAGATCATGTAGCCTTCAACATCCCATGTGACATAGCTACATGACACCTATTATCTTTATTCTCACAATAGTGTATTTTCTTCCACATTCAACGGGGTGCAATAAGCCACAAAAAGATTAGAATGTATTCACGATGGTATTTTTAAACAATTGGGAGGAATTTTAAATAGAACATTTATTGCAAGCATAGGCTTTGTTATGTCACTACCTTCAGACCAACCCCATTTTGATATCAACCCTCTTTAGGTGCTTGCCCCAATTTTTTGTTGTCTTGGGCAAAGTCTAGCCCTTGAGCATGTTGGAGAGTATGTTTGTGTTAATAAACCTTTTAAACATGTTGGAAAATATGATTTTATTACTAAAGCCCTTGTTTTCATTTTCCAAGCCTTGACCTAATTGAAGACCATTAATTAGTATAGCTTTTCCATCTCTAAATAATTCCTTGCCATGCTCAAATTCCTTGATGGAATTTAAGGTGGATACAAACTTCTTTTAAGTTAACATTATCCACATGTTTCATCTTTCAATTGGTGGGCCTTCATGTATATTATTTAAGGGCTTTCAAAATGCATTTGATCCCAAGGATTCGCTCTTTAGATTTCCCCATTTGTTCTTGGTTTGTTTTTATATTGTTGTAGGTTGTATGGACTTGGGAATATAGCTTGGGTCCTTGGTGCCACACATTTATTTGCATTGGTCGATTTTTCAAATGCATTTAATGGATTACAATGGGCAAAAGCTTATATTGGCCAATCAACAATGCATTGAGTTTATAATTTCAAAAAACATTTTTGGTTCATTCATTTCCCCATGAATTAAGCATTGTAATTAAAGGAAGTTGTGAGACAATGGTGCACGATATTTGGGTTGCCTTATACATCCACTTTAAATGGGTGGTGTTGCAAGTGGATGTTGTAAACATCTTCAACATAACATCACATACTTATAAGTTTCATAGGTTCATTCCAAATTCGCATAGAATTAGTTATTTCATGGGTTCGTGTTTTTGAAATATAGATGTTGTGCATTTAAAATGCATATGATGCATGTATAAGTAGAATGGAATATTTTCATATATTCAATTTTACTTATACATGCATCATACGTGTGCCAAAAACATGAACTCATGAAATAACTAATTTTGCTCGATTTTCATTATCAAATTGTGAGAACATAAGTTTGTGATGAGTTCCTCAAAAGGTTATATTTTAAGAGCTTCACATGATAAGCAATGTTCTAGTTCATTCTTTTTATATGTTCCTTTTATGCCTTACAATTCTATTTTTATTTTAGTCACCATTCCTCTCTTGGAGATTTGATTGATATCCATTCTTCCATTAACACTCATCAAGGTGATCCCCTAGTTTGGCCTCTTTACCCTTGTTCACTTTCAAACCCTTTGTAGGTTAGCAAGTGTTTTCACCTCATAAAAGGGACAATCATCAACTTCACTTTCACCTTCACTTTTACCACATCATCAACTTCACTTTTGTTGTTTGTGATGCTTTCAAATATTTTGCTTCCCAATTGGGTTTGGTGGGTTGATATTTCAACCAAGAAAGTGTGTTACTTGATCCCCTTTGTTATCAACTTCTCCTTCTTGTTGGTTTTTGCACTCTTTAAAATGACATCAAGGTTTTGGGCATTTTTTCGGGTTTGTTTCATTTGTTTCTTAAGAGGCCTTAGATGAGAATGTGTGTCGTGTTGAAGTGCTTTCAAAGTTAAGGGACATTCAACAGACTTTTGCAATCCTCTTCAGAAGTTTCATGCAAAGGCCATTTTGTCTTTTCCATTATTTCCTCCCATTATTGAAATTTCAACACCAGTTCACTTATTTTGATTCAACCTTCATCTAGGTTTTTTTTTAAAGCTTTTGGGTTTTGGTTTTTTTATAGGATTCAAAGGCTCCCTTAACTTTTTGGTAGGTCACTTTCCCCATCTTTAGATGGAGGATAAGTCTCATGTTTGTTAAGGCCATTGCCTTGTCAACTTATTTAAGGAGTTAGGGCTTGTGGCCCCAATCATTGCCTCCAAATATTTGCAAGATCACTACCTTTTTTTATTAGAGGCTATAAGGGCTAGCAATTTAGATTCACTTCCATTCCAAACCCACTTGAAGTTTGTTCACAACCCCTAGAAACACACAAGTCTACATCCCTCCTTTTGAGTAGTTTTCAAAAAAAGGAGTTGGTCATTTTCAAGAGAACATTTAAAAAAGTTTGCACAAGCATTTGTTTTCTAACATTGTTTTAAAATTGTTTTGATCTGCATTATGCTTGCCTTTGTTGTTTTACATTGCACCATTTCACAAATGAGATTGATCATCACCTAGTATAATGAATGGGAGTGTTGTTTTACATTGAATCAGTTTACAAAAGATCAATGCATGGCTATTGATAAATACTAATCACTACATGTAAAAACTAATAATGACTAGTTGTTATACTTTGAATGTGCATGAACACAACCTTCCTACTTACTACATTTAATTAGTTTTTTTTAAAATAGTAATAAGCAGCTTGTTTTGATATATCTTTGCTTATTTTGCTTCACAAAAATACCATCTCCTAATGTGTACGAGACTAAATGTATCACAATCTATCAATATTAAATGTTCTCAGTAACATAGTGGGACCATAACCCATTGTAATAAGACATCATGTACTTATAAATATATTAAATACAGAAAAAAAAGACATTTTATAACAATGTTTTATGTATGCACACATAAAAAGTCTATACACTAATAACACATTGAAATAACAAAATAAGTAAAAAAATATCAAAACAGGAAGTTGCTTATCACTAGTAAAAAAACTAACTACTTGTAATAAACAAGAAACTTATATCCATGCATGTTCAAAATATAACATTCGGTCATTATCAATTTTTGCATGTAGTGATTAGTGTTTATCAATAGCTATGCATTGATCATTTTTGAATTGGTTCAATCTAAAACGACAACTTCAAATCTTGCATAGACCTACATTTAAGTACTTGGTTTTTTTGTTCACCTAATCATCTCTTCATTTTGTGCAGTTCCAAACATCTATTCTTTCGCATTGTGCACCAAGTTGGGCCTTCCCCCATTTGATATGTCATGAATTGACCTAATGCATATGTGATTAACCTATAGACTCGATGGGAATACACCTTTTGTTGAATGCCCATTTGGGGGGGTGAGAAATGCATTGCAACCCACAACATTGTCTGAAATGCTATGGCTTCAATATGGTAATAGCTTGAAGTTTTCATAGTGCCAATAGAATCTCAAACATTTGTTGCTGATGAAACCTCTTCTAGCTTAGGTCCTCTTTTTGTGCATTTAGGTCCCTCTTTTTGGTTGAACATTGGTCCTTTTTCGTTGTCCCTCTGTACCCTTTTGGCTGGTGGGTGTTTGTTTTTTAATTATTCTGGCATGGTTTCATCATATCATCTACATTAGATGAATGCATTACACTGGGATCTTGAAGCTGTGTAGTTTAACTATTCATTTTGCTTTCAAATCTCAGAGTTTTTGTTGGCATGTGTCCACTGTTGTTTACAAATGAAAATGACCAACAAATTCTACAAAATCAACAATCGCAGAGTGTGCAATGCAAATGCTGAATGCACACTCCAGGAGTTAAATGATTGTGTTACCATTTCTATCTCATTGAGATCCAACAATACATGCAATTCTGTAAACAAACCATTTTGAGGTCATCACTAATCAGTGCAAAAACACATACAAATATTCAGTGCACCAGTGTTGATAAGCCACTATAAATTACTTAAACTTTCAAAGATTGAGCAATCTCTGCATCAAAGGGCTGCTCTGCAAAGCCTTCTGTCCTTCCCCATAAAATGATTTTTGCCAGCACAACCAGAATCAAGTCAGACCCACTAATCTGGAGGGTAAGTACTGATGACTCAACAGAAAATTTAGTTCACAAGAGAAGACAAAGACAACTTTGATGAACTTGAGCTAATAACCCGCAACCTTAGCATGGCAAAAATACACAGAAGCAGACCACCTAAGAATACATCTGCAGCACAAATCCATTTTCATTGTTTCACAAAGTAAATCCCACTCAACCAGTGCAGAAGCAAGCATAAATGAGCACACAAATATCATGAAGTAAAATTAGCAAATGTTTCAAAGAAGCTTGAATAAGAATGTCTAGCTCCTTAGTAAACCACCTTGGAGCAGAGTCATCAGGAGAGAGCCTGAAGACTTGCCAAACCTGAACATACAGTCTTTGGGTAGTAGGGATCTGGGAACCTGTGATTCAAAGCTTGAAGAGGGCACCTGAATTCTAGATTTCCTCTGGTAGAGTGGAATTTGAAAGCTTGTGAAAGTACAGTCCCTGGGTATAGGGATCTTAAAGCTTCCCAAAAGATTCTAAAAAGTTTTTGAGCACCTGAGACCTTTTTCTTTTCAGTCCCTTTTGGTAAAGGAATCCAAAAGCTTTCTGGAAAGGCTGCTTCAAAAACTTCAGAATAGGATATCTCTTTTCTCTACAGTATTCACAACCCAAATGGGATTTTGGTTTAGGGTTTAGGGAGAGAGTGTGAAGAAGAGAACTGTTAACGAAACCTTGCCACATTCCGACCTGGAGTTGGTTTTGGCAGTGGCTTCCTCCTCTTTGTTTTGTGGCTACCACTTGGCGAGCAGCTGGCCGCTGCACCTCTTCCAAGACTTGGAGGTGTAGTAGTAGTAACTACAGTTGTTTTCTTCTTCAACAGATGCGAACTTTCAGCAACCAAGAGCTCGACCTCTGTATTGGACTCTTGATTTATAGGCTTCAAGACAACTGCGCCCTGTTCCTCAATTCTGCTGATTCCTGAAAGCAGCTCTTCCGGTGCCGCAGGAACCGGCGGTCGTTCGCTGGGAGCTGCTTCTGAAGAAGACTCCGTTACTGTCACCGTAGCTTGCTGCGACGATTGTCCTTTGGAGGTTGTTTCAGTCAAGTCTTCGATCACTGGTGGGCATGGTCGCGAGAGCTTCTTCTTCGGAGCTTTCCTCTGTTTAGGCCTCTTGTGTCCTCCGCTTTCGTCTTCCTCCTCTCTTAATTGCTGCAGTACAAAGAAACAAGCAGATGCGTCAAATGTGTCAACACTTGCTTGTACTACTTGAAACATATATCACTACAACACAATCACCAGGATAACAATTGCTACAAGAGAGCTCTTTTTGACGTCAAGAAGCACATCGGAACCCAAATGAGATCAGGCAAGCAAGCAAACAAGGAAGAAAGAGCCGAAAGGAACTCACATTCAACGGGCTGAGGATGGCAGCAGTGATGTCTTGTAGAGGCAACCGTGGGTACCCCACAGGCAATGGGCTCCGCTGCAACGGCTCACCAACGTTGCTGTCAAAGACAGGCACATTCTCTTTCTCCTGTGCAATGTACCGGCTCAAGTCCATCTGCCTCCTCGTCCTCCTCACCTCTGCCTTCTTCCACGCCAACCCAACAGCACCACCACCACTTCCCTTCCCATGATGGGAAGCCATGACATCCCCATCGTCATCATCTCCACCCATGGTTGGAAAACCAATCAACAACCAGAAATACCAAAAAACATAAAATTCCACGGCTTGCACACAACACAACTCTCCCTCTTTTGTTCCCTTCTGTCTCCTCACAAAACATCAACAAAACACAAACCCCAATACAACATACCTACAGGCACACAAACAGATTCGTCAAAATAGTGCATCATTGCTCGAGATTTCACAAAAAGAGAAAAGAACCCATTTGAGAGCGAAGCAGCAAGCAGAGATAAAGCTCAAGAAATTGGAGAATCCATGGCGCAATTTTTGCGAAATTGCAGATTTCGTAAGCTGGAAAGCTCTGCCAGAAGAGAACGAAAGCTGCTGGAGAGAAAGCGCGAGATAATCCGAATGCGGAGTTTGAACTGCTGCAGAGCGCGTTGTGTAGGTAGGAAGGTAGGTAGTAGGTAGGAGGACGTAGGGGAGTAAGTAAATAGTAAATTCCCATTTTTTACTAACTTTTGGCCTGTAGGTAAATAAACCAGAGCAAGCAAGAAAGGGGTAAGAAATGGTAAATCAAAATGGGTTAATAAAATTGGGCGGGCGGGTAGGTACCTTGCTTTAGAATTTGAATTTTGAAATTCAAGCGCGCGTCCAACGGTCGCTTCCCGGCCTTTTTACCGGTTAGAACTTATCAACAGCCCGACAAGCTACCGTCCACCGGTCGCCAGCCACCCTTCTCTTTTCTTTCCTTTTCGTTCTTTCAATATTTATACTCGTTATTTTTCGAAAATGTTTTTCTGTCTTTTTTTTTTCCCCCCTTTCTTTTCACACTTCCTTGGACAGTTTCTGGAGTTTGGATGAAATATATACTATAGTGTTTGGATAAGTATCCACTAAATTCCTATTCATCCACTCGACTTTCGTAGAAAACCTATTTTTATCAAAATCTTATAAATTTGTGTGACACCTTTAATGATTTTCTATTATTTTTTAATTAAAAATTCAGATATTGTAAACAATTCTAAATTTATATTCTTGAAAAAGGTTTGAAGATTGAACTATTAGACAAATGAAATTTCAGTGACAAAATTTTGAGGAGTTGGTATATGGGTGATTTTGCATGATCTTTCGTAGACTTGGAGAATTTATCCTATGATCATCCCTAGAAAATTCTAGAGACAATTCTAGGGATGGTTGTGATGGTTTGTTTTTTCCCTTCAACTAGCACCAGCTTTTTTTTTTCTTGTTTCTTTGTTTGTTGTCTTGTTCCTTTACCGCCACAATCAAAATCTTCTTGTCAACAATGAGAAGAGCTCAAAGCACTAGGAAAAGAAGGAGCAAACTTTGGAAGAGACAAGTTGTGCGAAGGCTATTTGCATTCCTAGAAGATCGTCTTGCTGAAAAAATAAAAGTAGGGGATGGCGTGGGGAGAATGAACTTTGCTACTTTTGGTGTGTATTCTATTGGTTTTCATGTTAGTTTTAATTTTATTAGAACAGACAATTTTTTTCAAATTTTCTCTATTATCACTCAGAAATGCAAGCACAAAGCTTCTTCTTCAAGCACTTTTGTCTTTTTTTCCTTTCACTAAATTGTGCATCTACTATAGCATTGAGGCTTCAATTGTTTTTTGTTTCCTCTCCCTTTTCATTTGGATCTCCATTTGTGGGAAAAGTTTTTGCACAACATCTTTGCCAACATGAATGTTGAAAATCAAAAATAGGAGCTATGTACATCAACCTTAAATGAATTACGATTTTTTTTACGTGCGTGCCTCGCGCACTCCTAATAACATACAACCCAATAGTTCAAAAATTGCAAGCATATTAAGGTGAAAGCATTTATTCTTGTTATTGCTAGCATGTGTTTTTTTTGCATGGCATCATGGCTTGATGAAATTGATATGTGAATCTATGGTATATTTTCATGAAGAAGACGATGTCCTAAATGATTGTGGTCACCAGTCTTTCAAAAGAATAACACTCTTTCCTATTTGGAATCCTTATACACCATTGTTACCTTGTTATAGTTGTCTCCTTTTTCTTCACTTCATTTTTTTCTACCTGAAGTTTTATTTCAATCTGCAGATTCATATTGTAGATTATTTGATGCATTTGCAGTGGCCCTTTATTTGCAAAAACAAGATTCACCAAGGAAAGTGTAGCACAAACAATTGATGAATGGTGTGCACTAGGAGTGAAATCTTCAAGAAAGATGAGATTCAATGAGTTTGATCTCTCACTATCAAAAAAAGTTTACATTTATCACTATTATGTACCAATATTCCTATGGTGTAAATGGGAATGAGAACTACATACTTTGAAGTAGAAGAAGGGAAAATATATTCAACCTTTGGTGGTATGTGACTAATATTGAACTAAACAATGATGATGATGCACAATCTATCTTTGTTTTCTAGTTGAACATTAATCTTCTTCAACAAGTGTTTTTATGTGCTTATCATCACTTGTTTTATAGCTCATGGATTTTGCAAATGCATAATGTGTAATGGCAATTAAGCTATCCATGTCTACATGCGATGGTTTCTATGTGGGGACATAAAGGGATTAATGCACCACATGGGTGTGGCTACCATTGTTGATTCACTTGAATATCTTCTCAACTTTCTTGGCAAGTTGGTCCAAAATCATTAACTAGGAAACTATTCCTATCATCACAAAGGTACTTATTCATTCAAATGAACTTTTCCTACAATGTGAAGGAACTATCAATAGACCGTGAGTTATTGTGACCCACTCAACAAGATGTTGTGTCTAAAGTAGTGAGAATGTGTTAACAATAGTGAGGTCCACTAATGTGGAAAACATATATAGACTCCATTCATTTTACAACTTGTCATCATAGTACCCATTCTGACATCATAAAAGGATATGTGGGCTTGCATTTTAATACAATCATCAAATGTTTTGGTGTTGTTTCATGGCCTCAATGCTTTGGATGACAAAAGTTTTGTTTGTCATCATCATCATCCTCATCACACAAGTATGTGCTTTGTGTTTTCACTTTTGTGAACAATAAAAGTATTATCAAGTTAGGACTAATGCTTGATTTGGTTGTAATTTGAACTCCCATAAGGTCAAATGAATTTACTGCTCTATTGAATTTTTATTCCTAGTAATAGAATGTGTGTTGTGTAATTGATGAGCAAGAGTTTTGGCTCAAGGTTCATGCCATGAGTTTTCATAAAATTTTAACAATTTAGGGTTTAAGGTTTTGAAGGTGTTCTCATTATGTATGGCTTGATGTTCTCCGTTATCAAGCTTTGTTGTTACTAGTAGTTTTTTTACCCAAGCCATCAACTCATAGGATAACCATACAAATAAATTAACCATTGACAGCTTGTGGAAAGTTGCATATAGAAGTTCATGTCCTGCTTCTACTTTGGAGTTTTTATTGTCTTCACCTCTCTGATACATGCATTTCAATGGCAAATATCACATGTAGGTATGGAATCATCCTCTCACAAATGGACTACATTTTCATTGATGGGATTGCTATATTGATTTTGGGCTATGCCATGACCTTGTGCTACGTTGAGGACAAAGTTAGCAAGGTGTGAAGTTTGAACCCACTATTATTATCATGAATTGATATCTTGTATCTCCAATGTTTTACAGTAACTAAAAGTCCTTGTGATTGGGTTTAGGAGCTGATATGCAAGGCCTCCCTAAGAATTGCCATACAAACCTTCATTTTATTTCTTTTTGAAACAAGCTTGATGCCAATGAATTTGTCTTTATGGCAGTGAATGCCATTGAACATATTGTGATCGTTTTGCTTATTGTGCATAAAGTAGATTCCTTTTGGCTAATGTCTCTTTTGGAAGGTTAAAAGATCATAAATGTTTCCCAACTTATTGTGTTCTAATTGTATTTGGGGGCAACTTCCCAAAAACAATGATTGGCCTTAGCGTGGGTTTGGGTGATGGCGGTAGTGTGCAAGTTCGTTCCACTTCAACTCTATTGGGGCCATTGAATGTGGCATCTATTGTGGGCACCCGTATGGGGCATAAGTTTAGTGTTTATTGTTGGAGCTTTGTGATTCATGCATATTCAAACATGATATGTTAAGTGGCCTACAAGGTATGGAGCTTTCACATTGAAGTAATGTCACAACAATTCAACCAATTTTGCTAAAAGGATATTTCTATAGGATTGCAAGGCATTCCATTATAATTAAATGATCACAACCATTTTCAAACTACATAATATTAGTTCTTTGTATTTCAAATTTGTGGATGTAACTATTCACATGACAATCTTAAAAGGGAAACCTTGCACCCCCAAAAAATTCAATATTTAAATCCATTGTTTCAAATGTCTTTTCTGATTGTAGCAAAGTTTAGTCAAGTTTTTTTTTTCTAAACAAATGGTTTTAGTTTTGAAATTCAATTGATAGTTTGAACCTACCAAATTGTGTACCCACCCAACATTAGTTTGGACCCTTAATTTTTAAAGGAAGAAGAGGAAAATACATGATTGTTATTTGATGACATGGTTTGTTTCCTAATGTCACTTCTCAAGTGCTATCAAGTTTAACATTATCAGTGAAATATGTCCCACTTATGACAATTGGTGGATTTGATAATGACCCTTTTAAGGACTTGTTTATAAACGAAGCTACAAGACCTTCTTTTCCCAACAATAATGATTTGTTCATGTCATTTGGTAAAAACACAATGAAAGGAGCCACCAAGGGCATTAGATGTCAGATTTTGTCATAGAAAATTAGAGATTTTTCTTTTTGGCCATTTGAAACCATGGTAATCATGACACATTATTCATTTTAATAGACATGAATGTCAAGAAACTCAAATTAAAAAACCATTTGATCCAATTTTAAGTTTTGGTTTAGTTAAAGACTTTCGAAAGTGAAATTTTTTGTCATTAACAAAGGACATTTTACAAAGAACTTTCAAATGATTCATATAATACAAATAAGTTGATGGTAAAAAATACAAGATGATAATAACCTATTAGACACCCAAAAAAATCATTCACAATTTTAAAAATGTGGAATTTTAAAACTTTGAAAATTCAAAATATGTACATTTGAAAATTTAGAATTTCAAAACTTCAAGAGTGTTTTACCACATACAAATGGGGTATAATGTACATGATGTAATAAACAAAATTTTAATTTATGTTACATTAAATTTAACTTTAAAAAATTAAAATTTTTTTGTATGATTTCAAATTATCATCAGTTTTCAAGATGAAACATAAAATTTGCAAGGAATTTGTACATTTTTACAAATTCATGTTTATTAAAAAATGATTAAGAAAAAAAAACAGACTTATTGGGGCAATTTGAATCATTTTTCATAACAAGTTGAAAAAAAATCATTTAAAAAATCATTCATGTGAAAAAATTATTTTGGGGGAAAAAAACATGAAAGACTAATGTAAAGCAACACTTATGGTTCCTTTGATCTCATTTTGACCCCATTGTCCTCTGAAATTGTTAGAGTAGGCAAACAACCATTGATCTCATGGTCATTTGTCTCTAGTCTTGATCCCTTTTTGTAAACCAAGCAATGGCATCAAGAGCCTATGATTTTCCCAAAATATTTTTGCATATTGAAGACTTTTTATGCAATTGTAGCACAAGGATTACCTACAAGGCCTCTAGAACTACTTTTAGATAGTGATAACTGTAGTTTAGGGTTTGTATCAACCATATATGCCCCAGATTTTTAATACACAAGAAATGTTTCTTCTAATGTGAGCTTTGAAGGGGATGCTACATCTCCATTCTATTATTTAATGGTTATTCCTTTCATGGTGATTTTGTTGCAAGCTTGAATAAAGCAAAGTGGGGGAGGGAATTGAGTTAGTTGTAATAGATTTGGTTAACAATTGATGTTAAAAAAACATTTGGAATTCTTTGCAATTAGTTATTGTTTGTCATCATGTTGTCACATGATATGCAGTCTATATGCAAATTCGATATGCTTTCCCTCCTCCACCTTGAAAATGCATTCATAATGAAATACAACTTATGTGCAATTTGGTATGTTATGTCTTTTCAGCAATGTACATTCTGCTAGTTGTTGAATTGTTTTCTTGACTATACATGTACATGCTGAAAGATGAAAAAATATCACATTGTTCATTTGAGTGGTACTATGAAGTGGTGATTTGCCATTGTTTAGATTTTGTGGCATGGAGGCTATCAATGTACTTGAAGATATCGTTCAAAGTTTGGCTATTCACTTATGATCCAATGGTTGGTTGCCAGTGGAAAAACCTACCCACCCCATAATGTTAAAACATAAAATTGCTCCTTTCGGTGTCCTTTCATTCATATTGCACATGAAAAAGGAACTAAAGAAATTGTGTTGGGAAGAGGAAACTCTTAGAGAGAAAATCGGACTAGTGAATTGGAAAGCTTTTGTACGATTGCCTAATAAAACAACATTTTGTGTGTTTGTGAAAATTTCTATTTGTTCTCCAAAACTGCCAAGTTTTGAGATTTTGGGTGTTTATGTGTATTTAGCCATCACTATGTTGTGGGTTTCTTCTTCTTTTTTGAATAGGTTTTTAAAATTTTTAAAGACATTGAAGACTATTTTTTTACCTCTAGTAGGTGTATATTATAGCACTTGCATGTATGTGTTTAATTAAGAGATAGATGATTTTTGTATGTGTTAAAACAAGGAGAAGACTTGAGGAAAAGAATTGTTTTTTTCATTTTTTTTTGTTGAAAACCAATAGACTGTGGCTTTGGAATTGGTTGGGGCTTTGGAGGCATTTGAACTTTTTGCTTGTTTTCTTGTTATTACATTACAAAACGTAGAGTGAAATAAGACATAATTGTATTTGAATGGTGAATCGAACATTTCATTATACATCGAGTGTGTTAATTGAATTGAAAGATTGCATTGTTGCAATGTTTATAGGAGCCCCATTGCAAATTTTTGGCCTTGGTGCAGGTAAACTATATCCATGTCAAAATTTTCCTTTGCATTCTCAACCCGCCACTCCCTTCAATGTCAATTTTGAACGTTAATCTTCCTTCTGAACTTTGATCTTTCTTTTGTGATATGTAAGGAGGTAAATGAGTTATGCCATATTATAAAAGTTTTAGAAGTGCCGAGGTTGATTTGAATCATGGGTTATGTTTATGGAAGGTGGAGGTTGTGGTGTTCGATTAGGACTTGGATGGGTTTTGGTAACGCATATGGAACATCAACAACAAGAACAAGTTAAAACAAGTATCTCAAGATTGCATTTGACACCAAATAGAAAGCAACAAAATTTTTATATTCTTGGCACAATTCTAATCCACATTTGACTTGCAATTTTATTTATTTATATTTCAAGGTTCTTTATGTCTCATTTATTTTGTTGTAACAATTATGACATTATCTACACCAACCGATAAACCCGTTGCATAGATAACAACAAAAGATATTATATACCCTGATGATAAGTATTGTGTACCTTAACAAGATTAAAACCCACCAAATTTCATTGCCCCATATCCACAGTTAGGAGTGATCTGTGATTACTACTATCTTCCAAGTATTTTGGATGTACTACAACAACTTTGTTTTAGGAAAGCATGCTTAACACTTGGGAAATGGAGGTTAAAATAGCCTAGTGTGAAGAAAGGATGATAAATTCCCACACCAACAACTCATCCAATACACCGAAGCTATAAGATTACATTAGAAAGCAAATGTACAACACTGCCCATTTTAGAAAACAATCCTATTCTATTATCAAATTAAATATTTTCTTGCATACTTGTGCTTAAACTAAATGTTAGATTGTTAAAAGAAAAGAAGCCAATGAACTTTCAAAACAAAAAGCTCCCACACGTAAATTCAACAAATGTGTTTATGATGCCTCTTGTATTCATGTCTACTCAATAAATAACACCCTCCCCTCTAGAAAAAGAACAAGACATGGGATAAGAACTCAATATAAGACTGCTTTGTAACTAATTTCATATGACTACAAGCACCAATTTCAAATAAAATAATTAGAGGTATGAGAATCAACCATATGTAAGTGAAGTGAGAAAAGAGAAATTGACATACTTCATTTCAAAAAAAATTATCTTAGATATAGCTTTAGCTCCAGATTTGGACATGGTAACATCTGGGGTTTTTGAATTTCTTGGGCTGTTGTTCAAAACCCACATAACAAATATATATTTTTTGAATGCCATGTCTTCCAAAAAGGAATCATGGGTAGTACATCCTTGTAGTTAAAGTGACCAATGATATCCTTTCAGATACTAAAGTCTAAATTGAAAATCTAGCTTGCAAAACTTTCAAAAATTAGAATGTATATAAAAGCATATTTACAAATGAGGCACCAGTGGTTACCTTCTTGATTCCGAATTGTATTAACACAACTATCTTCACAAAACATGGTATGTACATCATGCACTACCATATTTGAAGAAATTATATTTCCACCTGTAATTTTTTAACTAATTGCTTAAGTTTCTAATAGTCAAGGACTTCATCTCTTTGAAGTTTTTTCCATCAATACACATTGTCAACTCTCACATTGTCTTCATTAGCATATTTGTTGCCATTTTGTGCACACAAATTATGAGTTATAGAGATGGACAACGTCACCTTCCACAATTGGCTTTGCCTCCCACATAAATGAAATAGAAAAAAACACCACAATAGTCATGGTCCTATCTCCAATATGGCATTTAAAACTTCAAATAATTCCAACAAAGAATTTTTTTCTTTTTCAGATTTTGATTCCAAGGAAAGAAAATCAAAACATAACTATAGATGAACTAGAAGGGTTATTATCGTTGTAACTCCTTAAACTTTCATATCATCTTCATGTGTAATGTGTGGGGGGTGTGGTGCAAACATGCAAACACATGTAATGTTTTCACCACCTTTAGCACCATGTCTCCATCCTCTAGCTTGTTTTTTGATAGATCTAGAACACTACTTCTCCCTCCACCATGATGATGAAACTTTTCATAACCCACAATGGAAGCTCCAAGTGGAAGACACAAATTGTGGATAGTTGTTTCAAAGAGTGGAAAGATGCACCCACAATGCAATTTCCATGTGGAAGACATAAATTCCAATTGTTTTAGAAGTAGAAAAGAATGGAAAGATGCACAAAAGCATTAAGAAGTAGGTAATCGAATGAAATGGCAGAGGGTGGAAAGGGGGTGCACGGTTACATAACGTTTGGGCATTGGATGAGATGAATGATGGAATCAAGGGATCACAAGTAATTACTTGTAACAATGTTGTCAAAAATCGACAACATGAAAGCCTTTCCAACTTGGTTAGCATATTCTCATTGTACACAACACACACATACACATCTTTCACCCATCGGCACATGTTAGGAAAGTTTCATGTCTTCTTTAATGGAACAATGGGTCTCTCTTTCTTCTTTCCTAACTCTCAAGGAGCTACCTATTATAGGCATAACTCCAAGTACACGCCACATTTTTTCAAGTTGTGGACAATGTTATATAAAACATTGATGGTCTCTAACTTTTCATGAGAATTTGCATTTTTTGTAATGAGGGTTTTCTATAAGAATTTTATTTTTTCTTTAGATGTGATGCAAGATAACTTGGGATTTTATTCCATCAAATTGTTTGTGCACATTCCATTTGTTATAAGAAATGGCAATTTGATATAGAGGGGGAAAAAAAACCTGAGATCAAGCATGTCAAGGTCTTTCAAAGGTTCTAAGTATTCTATGCATCGTAGAAAATTCTTGTGCAAATACCCAAACACTTCCTCTAGATGAAAATAAATGCAAAAAATAACAAATTAGAAACTTCTTATTCCATATTATAAGTACCCAAGTTAGATACGTTGTAAATATGTTTCATTTCCAAAATTAGGAAAATGGGTAGGGATGGAACACCTTTGAAATGAAACCAAAATCAAGAGAATGCAAAGAAAACTTGGAGCCAATAGAGTGTGAGAAAGGAAAATTGCTTGGAGATGATTAGGAGAATGCAAAAGCAAGAAAAAAAAGAGGCTTATAGGCAACTAAGACAAGTCAAAAATTGCAATCTAGACAAGCTCTCAATGCAATTATTTTCCAAATATAAAAACTTCACCTCCTACATCGACAACATAATAACAACATTTTGGCACATCATAAAGGAGTGTCCTTTTGTTGACAAAGAGCCTCTTAAGCAAAACTTGCAATGTGTCTTCACTTTGTTTCTTTTTTTGGTTATAAAATAACAACTAATAACTTGTGGAAGCAATTTTTTTTCCACAACATGATTAATTATTATTATTCTTATTTACATCTCTTTTTGCAAAACCAAGTAAGCAAATGAAGAAGAAGAAGCTGGTATTGCCATTAGATAGAGACAGAGAGAGGGTTGCCACAAATGCCATTGTTTACAATGTATTCCTCCAAAATTTTTATGACATTGAATCATTGGTTGTGAAGGTAGAACCAATTGATTGATCACCCTCTTTAAAAGTCTTCTATCCTAATCCTCTAACAAACCGTCCCTCAAAGTTATGAGATAAAATTTCAAATTGCCTTATACTTCACAAAAAACAGACCAATTTTTTTGTTTTGGTAGTTTTCAAAACTACCATTGCCCCTTTTTTTTGCTACACATGTTCAATCTCACTCATAAAATACATTTGAAAAAAACTATTACATTTTCATTCTTTCTCATTCACAAACATGTGCGTGCATAATTGACACTGCAATTGTGACTTTCTCTTTCTCACACAAATAAACACACTATTCCACAAATCCATAATTCCTTGTTCTACAATAATTTCATCCTTGGATAAAAAACAAGCGAAAGGCATAATACCATAGAGAAAGTTGCAAAGAAAAATAATTTTTTAAAAATCTCCATATCATGCGTGAACCATTGTGTTTTGCCACTTGATCATAGCTTTGGCAAATTTGAACACATGAAACTTTGGGTATTGGCAAGAATGAAACAAAATAATCCTAATTTGAATGATGATGTGTTTGATTCAATGCTCCATGACATGACAATAGATCTACAAAAGACAAATATTCCAAGTATTCAAAATCACAATTGTTTGCACCAAAGATGTACCTTCAAACAGGCTAACAATGACCCAAGTTGTAAAAAATCTAGAGATGAGTCAAATCATGTAGATGCAACCCTTTCCACAACTAGGAATGCCTTTTTTTTTGGTAGCAATTGGTGTTAGTGGTTTGTGACCACAAATGGTTTTAAGGCATGCAATTAGAATTAATATTTTTTTAAAAAATGGTTTATTTCCACAATAATGTAATGTCTAAAAATGATCAATTTTAATTTATAGAAATGGAAATTTGTTATCATCTAATGGTAATTGATTTGCAAGGAAACCATTACCATTCCATTTAACACAATCAAATGTTATTATGGGTGGATGCATCCTTTAATGAATTTTAATAATTTGCACCCAAACATTATTTTACAATTTTTCATGTTATCACTTCTTTAAATATTGATCATGTGTTTTCACTTTAAATGTTTAATCTAGATTGGATAATTATTTGTGTCCAATGGCACATGTGTTATTTGCATTATTGGGTGGGTATATTGATGTGAACTTGGTATAAAGATTCATACTGATCTTGGAATCCAAAAAATTACCAAATTGATATAAATATGTATTTAAATTTGATTGTACAGATTCAAAAATATTGTTTGTTTCAAAAATATAAAACAAAAGTAATTTTTGATATAAATAAACATTCAAACATCCAATTTTCATCAAAGGTGATTTTAAATACATCATAAGTAATAAGATAAACTCATTTTTAAAAATTATAATAAAATTTGTCCCTTGAATAAAATTATTATTTTTCATTATAACGAAAAAAATTTAAACATATTTTTAATGTACATTTATTGTCGCAGATATATAAAATGACAAAATCCAACAAATCAAATATTATAATCCCATCCAAAATAAAGGTAAATGCCTTTACATTTATACAATACAAAAAAAAATCATAATTTCAAATATATCACACACAAATTATTGTAATTGAACATATCATTTAAAAATTGTAAATCGTTAAATTTTTTTGTAGGAATATAACATTCGAGAAACCCATTTATGTTCAATACAAAAAGCATGAATATCACATTATCAACATAAAGCATGTTGAATGGGGTGTTCTCCCAAAAGGTTCAAACTATCACAACACACTTTACAACCCAAAGACTAAAGAAGTAGCTTTTGCATTAATCATTGGAGCTACATGATCTTGTTGTGTGGGGGAAAAAGGAAATTACAACCAAATGTCATCTGCTAACACATATGCAATTGCAACATTTTACATTTCTTTGAATGATTCAAAATTCATGAAAGAATATAAAAATAATATTTCAAAATGGAGTCAATATTGGAAAGAAAAATGTATTGATTTAACTTGGCATGACAACTGATAGCTCATTTTCAGAAAAAAAAAAGTTGTTGAAAACAAAAACCACAGCAACAACATCAAGATTGCTTTAATCAGCATGGAAAAAACAAAAAACCACTATAGAAAATGACAATGTAGAAGAATTTAACAAAGTTCAATTTTTTGATAACAATAACAAATTAATTGATGGAAACACAATAAATTCATGAGATTTAGGTTCCATCAAATGTTACATAAGATATTGGAGGCATTTCGCTTCCAGAAGACATGGTTTAACATTAAAATTAATTGTAGTTAAGTTATTGGACCAAGCAAATACGATTAAAGATAATTATGATGTTCATATATTTATCATATAAATCCATTTGAATTAATAAAAGTATTTCGAATATTCTTTTATCATCATTTTTCCAAATTGATTTCCTCTCATGTAATAATCATGTAATTTGAAATATTTTAAAATTTTATTGATTTCTATTTTATATTCCATCTATTTTCCCCTATTTTCAAGTGGATCTTTTCTAGTCATTTTAGAATGAACAAAAAATTTATTATCATTGAAAGTGTTGGAATTTGAAAGGAAAAAGAAGATATCATAGTTTAACCTTATCAAATACTTTTTGTTCCATATAATTCTTGAAATACAATTGATACAATGTAATTTTGTTAATCTTCACATAATTTTTTTTTAAAAAGCTTCAAGATTTATTTTTAAATTGAAAATTTTCCGTTGAATAATTAACAATTTATAATATTTATATTATAAAATATTCATTAATTTTTCAATTACAAGTATTTACACATCAAAATATCATATATCAAAGATCATTTATCAAAACATCAACTTCATCCATTGATAGAATTTTAAGTCTTCATTACATGTACAATTATAATTAACCATTCCAAATGACAAATGAGAATATCATCAAGAAAAACGCAAGGAAAAGAAAAAGATATAATGAAACAAAAGACAAAATAATGCCCAAAGATAGGAACAAAGACAAAACAATTGTGAAAAAATAAAAGAAAAACGAAAAAAAATTAAAGATTTAATTAATGCTAAAAGAAGAAAAAAAATCAAATACACACAAAATATTTGAAAACTCTTTAATACAACATGTACATCAAGATTTAGAAAAACCCTTATTGACCAAAAAGAAAAGGTATTTCTTCTATTGAACATCAATTTTTTGCATGTACAAAAAAAAAACTAAAAAAAACCCATAAAAAAAATGTAATCAATACTAAAAGATGAAATTTTTTATTTAAACACGCATAAAATACTTGATGAATATTTAATAAAACATCCAAATATTTTCCCACCACAATCAAAAAAGAGAATAACATGTTTTGTTAAAATCAATTTAACACTTTCATAAAAAAATCTAACTTTGAATTTGGCTATTGTTGTGTTTACAATGAAAATAAATTTGCAAATGAGTTAATAATATGCGATACCTGAAATCTTCATTTTGATTTGAAACATATGAAAAATTTACTTAAAATGAATCTTAAATATCATTTTGAAACTAATATCGAATCTATCCCAGAAGAATTAACAAGTGACACCAAACATGTACAACAAAAATTGAATGGATTTTTATTAGCAAAGGAAGGTATTTCAATAACTAAATGTCAAATTTTTGTATGTAAAATTTGTTATGTTTCTTTAAAAAACAATAAAATACCAAAACTTGCATTAGCCAATGGCTTATGGATTGGCATCACACCACCAATGTTACCAAAATCGACAATGGTGGAAGAAACCTTAATAGCATGTTATTGTTGTTGTACCATATTAATTAAATTAAGATATACCAACAAAGGAAGAACAACAAGCCAACATGCACTTAAAGGAAATATAGTAAATTTTGCACAAAATCTTGAAAGTGCAATAGAACTTTTAAACACATTGCCATCATCATTAGAAACATTGACTAATATTATTGCAGTACACTTTGTAGGAAGTTCACACCCACCTATAAAACTAGTCAAAAGTTGCAAACTATTATATGTACGTAAATATGATATTACCATGTGGTTAATTTGGTTAAAATCTAATCATGTAGGCTACAAAAATACAAGTATGAATACACATATATTAAATACAATGCCTGAAAATGACATACTAGAGCCAATAATGAAATCAATGTTCCAATCAACAAATATTGAACTTGCAAATGCTGAACATTGTACAAATATCACAGACTTAAATCAACAAAAAGGTACGATGAAACTGAACATGTCATTGAAATATTAGGTCTAATAGATTTCGATGGTATAAACATAAATAAACATGAACAAATGATTAATGCATTCCAGAATTTACATCGTAATCAATATTTGTCCTATAATCACCACACCATAATGATAAATGAATACAATAACCCAAATATGATAGCATGCATGTTTCCTACTTTATTTTCTTTTGGAACTGGTGTCACCAAACTGAATAACATTAAACATGAATGAAAGAGAACTCCTTAATGAAATACAAACCATAGATTTTGACAACATTATTATTAACCCACAAAACATAGATTCTAAAATATATATATGTAGTTAATTATGACATGTAAAGGTTTATAGTAAATATGTCATGGCGTTTGGAAGTAGCCGTGTAACAGAAAGGGACCAATTTTTCAGTATGATGAATTTTATGGGAACACCAAGTTTATTTTTCACTTTGAATCTCACATTTTTCCATCATCCTTTGTTAGATGTTTTAAGTGGACAAAAGGTAAATCTTAATTTTTTTAAAAATAAAAATATGGTAACAAAAATGAATGATGCAAATATGCAATGATAAATCCAAAAACTCAAGCTATATTTGTACACACTATTGTCAATGTTATCTTCAAATATATGTTACAAGTGAAAAACATAGATGATTTATTGGTGTTTTTGGTCACATAAAAGTTCATTATGGATGTTACAAAACAACAAAAAATGGCCACTTACATATTCACACATTATTATGTTTTAATAATTTTCCAGATCCCAACACATTTATACAAGCATTGCAAGATGATGAGATTTTTTGACAAAATATGATTATTACTTAAATGATATAATTATACGAGACATTAATGAATATAAATCATGTGCAAAAAAGATAGATATAAACTACATTAATGACAATTTTGATGACATACATCCTTGCAACATAAGGCCACCAAATCCTGAAGAAAAAACTTTACAAAATTATTCCAGAATGACATTCATAAACTATTGAAGATATGCAATTGACATGTATGTAATCCAACATGCTACAAAACATATGTTAATATGTCAAAAAAACTATGCAAGTATGGATTCCTTCAACCTTTAATCAACAAAAATCATTTTAACATTGAAAAGAGACTTTTACACATAAAAAGAACTTCAATAAATGGTTAAATAATGCAAATCCATGGATATTATCAGCTTCAAGATGTAATCATGATTTGAAATGTATAGCAACTTTCGGCAAAGATAGAATCATTAATTTATTACATCATAAATTACATCACAAAAACATCTATTTACACTTCACATATATATTCTCTTTTGCAAATTGCAATAAAAAACTAAAAAAAAGAAAAGAAAACTCAAATAATAATTGCAATTCAATCAACAAAAGTCAATGTCTCCTCATATGTTGTTTAAATACAATAGGAAATCAACAAGAAATATTAACCACCAGAGTAATTAGCTACTTATTGAACTTATTAGATCACATAACCAATCAATGATTTCACTTACATACCTTGGTATAGTTTGTCAACATGGGTAAATGGCCAAGAAAAAATCAAAATGTTCAAAATGAAAACGATAATCACACTAATGCCAATTTTGAAACCTTTACAATTGATAAAAATTTATCAAATCAATAATACATCATACACAATTTTAAGGTCAATTACCAACATAGATTTACCCACTTTTACTTCTCTATGTCCATATTATTTTTCTAGTAATATAAATAAATCAACAACATCCATTGTCATAGATTTAATAATGATCACCTTCAATACAACACCTATAGCCTTTGTGAATTCAAAGAACCAAAATTCTAGTTTTACAAAGTTATACAATACCTTCACAAAAAAATGACCTAGAAAATCATGCTCAAATAATTTGTATTTTATTTACATCATGGTGTACAATTTTCAACATCAAATTAGATCTCACTATATCTTGGGAAATGACACTAAATAATGTGTACCCGACATTTATTGATTTGCAAAAAATAAAATAAAAATAAAAATATCAGTAGCTTACCTGAATGTAGAAAATGAAAAGATGCAAATAGATTATTAAAAGTATAATCAACACAACTTGAACTTGATAAAGAAAACATAGAAGAAAAAATTACAATGAATCCACATTATGAAGATGATGTTGAAAATGAACTCCAACAAAACATCCATAACATAAAAGAACAAAACAACAATGTACAAACATAATTTAGTCCTAAACAAATAGAAATTGAATATTTATTATGTAACACAAGTACTAAAACTTAAATAATAAAACATCTAAAAACAATGGAAACAAAAACACAAAATGAAAATATTAATAATGATAACATGAATTTCATTATCAAACTTCAAACTTTGATCAAACAATGGAATTAAGATTTGAAATTTCCACAAATATTAAACCTTTATGAATCAACATTAGAAATTTCACATACATATTCAAACATGACCTATATAAATGATAATGCAAAACCTCAATTATCATACTTACTATTTAATGATGTGCAATCATATGATATTGAAAATGAAAATAAAATTGTAACTTTCATTGATGAAATAAATATTTATTCATTGTTACATATTAAAAACATCATAAGGAAAAATACAACTTAAATAATTTACAAGCCATTTCATTTGAAAATTTCATTGCAAGTACATCAAATAATCAATTATTACAATATGTAGGAGGAACTGCAAGTATTGGTAAAACACATATAATTAAAGCTATCCAAGATTATTTTTTGAAAATGTGAAAACAACAAAAATTTAGAGTTGTAGCATACACATCAAATGCAACCTTATTAATAAATGGAATAATGATACATTTTTTATTGGGATTTTCAATCGATAAACACACAATTATAAGCAAATCTAATTCAACATATGGCCAAATATCCAATTCATCATTATCGATAAAATATCCATGGTAGGTTGCACATTGCTTGTTATAATACATTTAAAACTACAAAAACTAAAATATGACATTTTACCATTTGGAAGAATCAACATAATGTTCATGGGACATTTTTTACAATTTCCACTAATCAATGACACACCATTATATTCAACAAACATACATTCGATTTTTTTTACATTCATAAAATTAACACAAAAAAAATCATAGGTTTTAAATCATAGGTAAAAGCATTTGGGAAAATTATATTTGACCAAATAGTATCATCTTCACAAAACAATTGAGACAAAACAAAGACATTCAATATGCCACCTTTTTAGAAAACCTTTGAATTGGAAATATTTTAAAATCAAAATTTGAATATTAAATACTCATTTTCTATCTAATTTAAACGTCAACTTATTCAATGATCCATGGAATAAAGCAACCTTCATAGTTCCTCATAATGAATTATGAAATGCCATAAACCATTATATGATAAATATCCATTCAAAAACATCAAAACAAAAATGTTACACTATTGTTGCAACCGACATGTAAAAAAAAAGGGCCAATATGTAATAATATCAAATACATTATAAGACAAATGGTGTTCACAAGTAAAATTCAATGCTTAGCACCTTTCCTTAAAATCTATAAAAGGAATGAAAATCATTATAACAAAAAATTTATATCATGAACTAGGAATTGTAAACATAAACTTTAAATACATTGAAAATATATCCCTCACAAATTTTAAATCGACACAAAAAGATGTTACAATGTATCCCCCCATAAACGTTTTGGTCAATTTAAATGATTTCATAGAAAAAATAAATAAATTACAAAACATAAAATTAAGAGGCCTCGCTAAAAATGTCATACCAATAATACCATATCAAGGAGTTTCCAATATCATCATCACATATCGGAGTCAAACACATCCAAAACATTCATAATCATTAGATATCAATTGTCACCTACCCAAACTTTTTGTTTTACAGATTTCAAAACACAAGGACAAACATTTGACAAATTAATTATAGACCTTTGACAACCACCTAATAATGTGCGTTTAAATATGCACAACATATACATAACCTTATCATGTTTACAATCCATAGATGGACTCATAATCTTATAAAATATTATTATCCAAGACATATGCAAAGCTAACTTCAAAAAATGATCTTTATAAATGTTCAAACCTATTTCAAGTCATAATATAACCAAAAACATCCTACAAAGAAAAAAGACAAAAATGATTTAATGATTAATGATTTCAATAATAATAATATTGACAACAATGTCATCAATTACTAACATGAAGAATTCCAATTAACTAAAATCAATGAAAACATTCTTTTCGATCTGAATGGATAGTTAAGCAATCAACATTTAGAAACCACAATGCAAATATTTTATGTTCAAAAATTACAATCGTTAGGATATCAACAACACACATACACAATCATAACTATTATAAATATATACTTAACCGATTGTCTTCAACATGTTTTCATAAATAATAATCATTGGATATTGGTCCAAATACACACATCTAGATTAAACCTACATTGCACAATATATGATTCAAGTAAACTGACAACAAAAAAATTACAAACCAACACCATCCAATTACTAACATAAAAAATGTAAAACATTTATTATATTCATATGCAAATGTTATGCAACAACTAGAGAGTTCATCTTACAAACTTTTTACAATAGCATATGTAGCCAATATAGCATTTGGACTCAACCCAGAACAATCTATTTACAATGTACCACAATTGCATTTGCATAACGACATAAACAATGAAACTATATCTCCATTCGCCAAACACTCCCATTCAAACACACTAAAAAAATAGATGGTCAATTGTCAGTAGTAGTGCATAGCAACACAGAGCCCAAGTTTATTTGTTTATATATTTTTAATGTCTCCAAAGCATTAAATGCCTTCATGTGGTTCTCAAAAAATATTTTAACCTACAATAAATATATATTGGTGGAAACTAAGTTTCCACTACTCCAATTCTTCCACAACTACTACATAAGTCATGAAATTTTAAAATATGTGATAATTATAAAAAAGAATTGAATATACTGATTGGAACTAAATTCAACAATTGGATTAACAGTTGATCCAAATTCTATCCAAAGTCCAAAAGACACTATACTACACATTCATCCAAACCTCCGACAAACTGTAACACATACTCATCCAAAACTTGTGTTGTTTGGATAACTATGTTTCATAGTGTTAAGTTGAATGTGTCAGAGAGTTCTCCTCTTTCTTTCTTTTTATAAAAACTTAAATTTTTCTTTAAGGTACAACCCGACCTGACAATCCATTTTATTTTTATTTTTTATATTTTTCTAAAGCACAACCCAACCCGAGAAGCCAAACCCAACCTGAGAAGCCATTGGCACTCCCAAGTCAAGCTCATTGGCAGACGCAGGAGATACCCACTTGCCATTCAGATAACAATCATAGCATCCATTGGAGGGGGGTTCACCGCTCTGGTTGAAGTTAAGGCTTAGTGTTACAACTGGTGAGAAACACAGCAACCTGCACTGCAATTTGTCTCACTAGAATAGAGACTGCCAATTTGCAGCACCAAAGTCTGTATGAAGAATGTAACCAACGTTGTTGTGATGCTCTGTGATTGATCAGGGCCCATTTGAGGCAATTCCATTTCATGAAAGTCCACATGTGACCCAATTACTCCTCTAGTAAAAGAGGGAAGGACGGACAATTTGATTTGGAATTTGCACTCACAAGGCCACCAAAATGGATAGCAGATTGAGGCAATAGAGAGAAACAAAAGATAGAAACACACAGCTGGACTACTACAGAACATAGGGGCTCAAACCAAGTGCCAACTTACTACAACGTGAATGGGCTAGCCAGGCCCATCTGAGAGATATATAAAATGAACGTAAATCAGAAGAGCCCTCTTATAATTGCTTGTCTTCAGCAACTGATTGGATGTACCCACTGCGCCAAAAATTGGCATCATTGAAATTAGGATCACCAATTAGACTGTCCTTTGCCCCAGGCTCAGGATTGTTGAAATCTGCTGTTTCCTTCAAATGAATGGGACTGGCCTCTCCTACCACACCTTCTCGCAGCATTTTCTCCATTGCTTTAGTTGTTCCATCTGGTTCTACACCAGCAACTTCTTCACCAGTCAGTGGGTTGATCGTATGACTGTTGTCGAGAATCAAATCATGAGCATCTGAACGAGGAGAAAGCACCGATGGTACTGAAGTGAGCTCAGCAGTAGACAAAACCCCTGATGATGCAGGATTCTCCCATTGAGGATCTGGGATATCAGGGACATCAACCTTGAATGAATTACTCTCATTGTTTACATCCTGCCCTGATGTGCCCTCCAAGGGTGACACTGTCTCCCTCAAACCCAACATCCACTCAGGTAGTTCCAGAGCTTGAACTGAGTGAGAGTTTTCCTCTTGAAACTCTTGAAACAGGTTCTCTGACAATCCAAAAGTTTGCAGCTTTGAAGCTGGGTCTTTCTCATCAGGCTCACTAAGGGTTGACTCTTGTTTTTCCTTGTTCAGATCCATTTCATTTTCAAGTCTTTCAAGCTTGTGATTCAAGGACCCCAAGTTATTTGCAGAGGATGCAGTATCAACCAAATCATCATCCTCCCCTAGTACCACCTCATCATCACTGCTGCTTCCTCCATTGCTATTTGGGGGGGAGACAGGGTTTGTGATTAGTCCATCCTCATTCTGACTCAGGGAAGAAGAGATGAGGAAGGTTGGTGATGATTCTTCTTTTGTTCTGTCATCTTGCAAAGTGAACCAGCTGCCACTACTGCAAAACCCACATACAACCAATAAAATAGCCATTCTGCACATAACTTCCAATATGCTACATTGCACAGTGGGATAGAAACAGGAAATCAGATACTGGATTAACAGTTTACCTGGCCTGTTCTTCCCCAAGTCGCAGTGATGAAATCACGACTTCTGCTGACTCATCATCAAAGAAAACATCCTGCAAAACATACTGATGGTCAGACTATTCCACAAGGTGAAAATGTGTAGCACTACTTGATATTGTTGCTTATGGTTTTGTGCTGACAGGAACATCATTGCAAGCAACAAGCAGCAAATGGCCATCAAACTCCAGGAGAACAGGACATACACAAAGGACATCTCTCACCTCTTCATCTCTCTCAATAGGCCCATGTCCCTGAAAACCATCACAGATATCAGCTTAGGTCATCCAAAATTAGGAAATAGAAATTGTCAGCTTCCAAAAGCGTTTGCAATTGCTCCTCAAAGCCAACACCTCACCATCCTTCAGCCACAAAATCAGCAAACCAAGAAAACAACCCCTCACCATCCTTCAACCACAAAATCAGCTAACCAAGAAAGCAACCCATATAGCCAAAATGGAGGTGGCACAAACCTCCTCTCCATCCTCATTGTCAAACATGCTGTAGCGGTAGGCATCATGTGACAAGTTGCTGGTCAAGTTGGAAATGTCATAGTCCCTATCACGGAAGCCATCATCATCATCACTTTCAACTGTGCGGTCATGTACAGCTGTAGGACGCCTGCATCCACCCACCTCTGTATAATCAGACCCTTCCCTCCATTCACAACTTCGAAATTAGGTCACACAGGTTCCAGGCTTAGCAGTGAAGATTACTAACTTGAATAAACAACAGTAAGCTTTCCCAGCCTCCACCACATATAGCTCACAATTATGCAACTGCCTTCAGATGAAAAGCAACAAATGAGAACTTCCTTAAGAAAGGAAAAAAAAACTTGCAATACATCTGTGCAGGTGTTGGCACAAATCGTACCCACAGGACCATTGAAACACATTTTCAATCATGTTGCGTGGTTGGAGCACCAACAAAATCCAGTCGCTCCATTTTGGATTTGCCTGCAAAATGATCACAAAAGGTTTGAGGCTTGTTTCAATTCTAAAGCAAATATGATGACACTTTACTACGATTTTACACCTCAATTGGACCATACAATATCTACCACTGCCTGTGTCTTCATCTCAGGATATGGGTTCCAGAGATGGGTTCCTGCCACAACCACAATTGTGAAACAACACAAAACCTGTAAGGTCATGTTGTGTCAAAATTGGAGGTTCATTCAAGATCCCACATCCACATGTCCTTTCACTAGAACATCAGCAGGTCAACATGTCAGGATTTCTTGGTTTTGACATTTAGGATCAGTTCTGAGCACATGACAGTTGACCTTTAACATGGGATGCATGGCTGTGAGATGGACTTTCAATGACAGTCACCACTTTGTAGCAAAACGTGACCTGAAACGTGCTGTGATTTTGGAATAGACCTGTAGGTGGGCTTTTATGGTGGAGTTCGATCCTGAAGCCTGAATCATCCTGTTGGCAATGCGTGTTAAGTGCCCTAGGCTTCCTATTTTTGTTGGTGATTTGGTTTTTGTTGGCTTTGACTGCACATGAACCCACATTCAATTGATCATTAAAATGCATATAATAATTAGCTTGTGTAGAAATGGATGTGACAAACCATGATGCACAGAACTGCCAGATTTGAGAATAAACAGGCAGCTAAAACCACTGAGTTATCATTAGCTCACACAAGCAATGCTTATATCATTAAGCACAAATATACATATGTGAGAGAATGTTGTTGAAACCAGGTTATTGAACAGAAATGTTTTGACTTCAGAAATGAGTACCTCCAACTGTGTCTCAGGAACGTAAGGGCTTTCATCAGCAGCCAACAACCTTGTGACAAAATCACAATCCTGGAAGAGGTGATCTAGTAATGCCTGGTTGTTGCTCTCCAAGCAGGATGACACAATATTCTCCACCTGGTGATGCAACATATTGTTGAAAGGGTAGCTACAAAACCACCCAACACATAGTCCCATCAATAAAACTGAGCATTTGGAGCTATTCCTTGTCAGTGATCAGCACAACTGCTATCTATATTCAGTCAACAAGACAGAAGCAAACAGGACAGATTCATAAAAAGCCCAAAGAAATTGATGGATAAACCTCAAACAGGAGACAGTAGAGATAGTGAGATAAAGAAAAAGAAACCAAGAGATTAATGTCTCACTGAAAGATTGCAAGAGGAAGCAGCAGAAGGAAAAGGATCTCCAACAGAGTAGAAGATTCCAATGGACAACAGTACTTGCCCAATTGCATGATTTAGCTCACTAAGGTGTCTCCTTTGAGACTCTACTTTTTACACCCATACAGCAGCATTTTTTCTGATGAAAACTGCAGAAATTGCTTAGATGCCAGCAAATGTACTTACTCAAAGAAGAGCTTCAGAACCAGTTGAATGGCTCCTGAGGATATCAACTCTTTTCTGGCTCCCTCACTATTTGTTCTTAACAAAACTGCAATGAATTCCACAATCTTCCAAAAACCACAGGCAGAGTTTTAGATTGCAGTAAGAAGAAATGAACAGAAAAAAGGATACCCAAAGCAGCAAGACTTGCTAGTCAAATGAGATGAATGCCCTAGGAACGCTACAAGCTTCTATGAGACTAGGGCAGCTTGCAAAATATTGTCTGCAACCATTGTATATGAACAATGCTTCAACAGCAACATTAAGGTTGATTACACAGATAATTACATTATAGATATAAGAGTAAAGATTAACCTTCAGTCTGTGAATGCCAAGAGGAGGCTGGAGCTGCCCATAAGTAGTGAACAGAACTTTGTCCTCCGCAGACACATCCAGTACTTTAAGTAAGTCACCTGTCATTATACCCCAGCCAACAATAAGCCACTGACCTCTAGAACTTTCTGCTGGCAATGTCAGCAGCGGTCAGCAGTGGTCAGCATGATGCCCTGAATTGTTCTCAAATCACCACTGCTATCCACTCTCAGATGCACCTGAGTCTAGAAGGCATTTATGTTCCACATGCAAACCATGCCAACTGATAGGCATGTATGTGCATACATGCTGCAAAGAGAAAAAAGATGGAAAGGAAGGAAGAAGAGCAAAGACATCCACAAAAGGCTCTAACAATTGTAAGACATGGGGACACAACACTCTGATTGGTAGCAACAGGTTTTGGAAGACAGATGAAAAGTACACTGGAACTGGAAAGAAACCTACCCAGTCTTTGAAGCATTCCTTCAACGGTATCTGGATTGGCTGTTGATACAGGCTCAGCGACATGCTGCCCCCGAGCAGCTCCTGCAGCTGCTATCGTGGCAGCTCTCTTTGGATCCAAAAGAGAGATACATACAGAGAGCGCATGTACAACTGTAGACTTTGACTCTGGATCTTCCAATACATGATGAAAGAGCTTCCCTACAAACCTGCAAAGGCACCTCGTAATGGTTGAGTTCACATAGTTAACTATAACTGTACACTAAATTTTTTCCAGTTTCTTAAACCTAAAAGAAACAACAACTATTTGAGGGATACATTCCATGTACCCATGCACAGGAAAGCTCATCAGAAAACATAGTGGACTTGTGAAACATCTGTACACATGCACATAGTTTCAAGAAACATACTTTGGGCTAGCAAGTTTTGAAGCCAGTGCAGATTGAGCAATGCGAGTAATAGCGGAGAGAGTCTCAGCTGCATTAGCATGCACTTCTGAGGAGTTCTGCACAAAGAGAAAGAAAATAGCTTCAGCTGCTGAAGTCCACCACACAATCACTGTGTAAGTAGCATCAACACTTCTACAGCAACCCAGCAAGGAGAAAGCATCTTGTGGTCAATAGAAGGCAAAACAAAACTCCAAGCTATTGAGGCTTAGCAAGAAACTCAAGGGTTCGTAGCTATATTTTCTCTTATATTCACCACAAAATGTATGCATCAACTCTTATACTGTTTGGAACAGATAGCAACTTCTACCTTACCACCTTATTTAGAAAAGCAAGACCCTTGGTAGACCTCATATCCACAGATATTTCTCACACTTTTTTTGCTAAGTATTTTGAGTGGGCTTGCTACAGGAAGTGCGAACAAGGAATACCAGAGGACTAAGCTTGTCCACAAGCATCTCCAGCAGATCAGTATCCGCCAACCATTGTAGGGAATCCACATGAAAGGCATAAATATGTTCATCGGCTCCAACCAGTCGTACCAGAATCTACAAACCAAAACAGAATCTATGCTTGAGAATAATCCAAGTTTGGTAAGTCAGATTCATCACCAAGCTGTCATGGTCATCCTCATTGGATTTCCTTCAGAATGGGTATTACAACTGAACACAATTCTCCCACTGGGGTCCACAACCTCTCAGAGAGGACTGGACTGCTTCAAAGCTTCATTTTCAATCACCCTTCTTTTTGCAGAAGTAAAATCAAGAAGGAAACAAAAGCAGACCTCCATAATTGAGGTGATCCCAATAAGATCCACCAATTTCATTAGTATCTCCTGATGCGCCTGGAAGAAACCATTCCCATACACCCAACAGCCAAAGGAAGATGAATACTGCAAAATGACAGAATGACTCTAAGAATGCATCCCATCCCATAAATCACACTCGGAACTACCACTGACCATTCCAAATTACAAAAGCAGCAGCGGTCCACAAAGAGAAGGCAGGATACAAAGGATGGACCAATAATGAAACCACAATATGGCCATTTGTGGGTGCCTCTAATTATGCCAGTTAAGCATGCCACAGCATTATGGAGCATTGTCAGCACCCAACAGGGACTGCTGGCAATGACATACAAATAAGCCCAACTGTGACCATGTGAGACAGTCATTTCAATTCATCTAAACTCAACCAAACCAGAATTGTGACTAACATCCCAGATAATGCAAGTGTAAGATACCTCACAAATAAAGACTATGAGAATGAATTCCTGGTGGTCTGTTCAGCCAGGGTTGGAGATAAGAAGAGAAGACATACTTGCAAGTATTGCATCACAGGCACAGTTTTTCTAAGCAGCAAGCTTACAACAACCTGCAGTAACATGTCAAGATAAAAGCAGCTATTAGTGTTAAATAAGCAGGTTTCTACCACATCCATATATCCACCCAAGTTCCCTGAGGATACATCCACATATATAAATTTGTCAAGGCAAGGGCTACCACATAAAGCTCTTAAAAGTACCTCAGGAGTCCATTACACACAGAAAGATCTGCACATCAACATATGACATTATCTAGCAAGGAACCAGTCCCAACATACTTCCACAGTGACAACACATCCTTGTAAACGGAAACCTAAATATCTCATACACCCAATGGCCTGCAAGAGAGAGTAATCAGTCACCAACCTGTTCTGTGCATTAAGTACTGTTCGAACCCATGCACCCATTTCCAACTTTGAGTGAACAAGGACGAGCTTTTACCTTACTAAAGTAACCAGCCAACAAAGTTCCATGTGGTCTACCAGGCTCCAGAAAGGAGAAAAGAAAATCCATGAGCTGCACATAAAGAACACGTCAAGGTCCTTTCTTCAAGCCTCTCTCAATCTTTCTCTACAATAAGCCAGTTTTGCAGGTCATAAAGTTTGCTGATGAGCGATCGAGTAACATAATGTCCCCACATGCTGAAAAGAGAAAGAACTGAACTGGCCATGAATCTAGTCCCATTATTTTTGTTGAGCCCTTCAACACCCAACAGGAGTGACCAACAGTGTGGTACCACTCACCACATCATCCTCAACCAGTGTCTTGAATATGACATCGATGTCACAAGTGAAGATTTCACACGCAATAAATGGAAATCTGCCATTCAAGAACCCAAGAGCATATGACCACCTTGCACAGAAAGCAAATTCTGATCAATATACAAGAGAATGGCAAGGAAAGATAGGTCCATTCTCCTCTATAGGACATATTTCTTCAAGACATTGGAGTTTATCATTTCTCCTCATCTATTTGCTGCTCAGCTGTTGAAAGACAGTGTGAATATTATGAAATGGATGGCTGCATGAGCCTACTTGAAGGCACGCTTGTTGTCTGCATTCTCAGGTGGCTCCTCTATGACAAAGCATAGCAATGACCGCACTTGTACCTTTCCCCGTAGGCTGCAAAAGGAAAAAGAAGGTTGTTCAGCTTGCAAAATAGCAATTCCGTATCAACCAAAATATGAAAGGTACAGGCAAACCTTCCAAACAGCTTGACCAAACATCATCTGAGCTTGTGACGACTTACAAATTTATGAGGCGGCTGTTGAGAGCTTTACATTCCTGAATGATCTCCTCCTCATCAAGGAGTTCTTCCAGTGTGTACCCATCTTTGTCAAGCACAGACTCAACCTGCATGCAACAGAAGCAACAACTCAGAGGGGTGGGTGCATGGAGATCTCTCAGTATGAGACAATCCATCTGGGAAGAATCTCTCATGTTACAAAAATTCAGAATTGTGAAATGGATAAAGAAGCAGCAATCCATTACCCTTTGCTCTTAGGTACTACAGTTACAATATGACTAGTGCAAGCATACTACCACTAAATGTACAGCCATTGACACAACAATCAGACCAGAAAATTTTCAGAACCAGGTCTTCAGTCAGTAAGGATGTGGAGCATAGTGGATAGAGAGAACCACAAACAAAGAAGAATAACAGAATCATTGACATTATGCATCTGTAATAACTTCATTTCAGTTGGGCTAGGAACCAAAATCCCCTCAGTGAGTTCATCAGCTCCTAGGAGCTGGTGGAGGTCAACATCAAGCATTAACCGAAGTACTGAGTTTCCATCTCAAGACCAGTCATCACAGGAAAAAAAGAGCCAGGATGCTGGATAGCTTTTTAAAAAAATCTAAAAAGAAGGTATTTATTAACATGATTCATATGCCTCATGCAGACCAAAAAACTCACGAGAAAACAGGAACACAGAAAGTAAGAGAAAAAAGAAAAGAAAAGGAAAAACCCCAACAAGAAAGGAGGAAGAACAGAGAGAGGAATGAGACTCTAAGAGCATGTTCTTTTGAGAACAACATGGGTTTTGAAAAGCTCCTCACTTAGGATTAAAAAGCCCTCAAATAGTCATTTTGAAGATTCCCTGAGGCAGAAACACCAAACATACATCTTTCTTTGTGGGGTTAATCAAACCCACAGTTCAATTTAACAGAAACTTTGAAAAGAAACCTTTTCTCTTCTCTTCGGCAGCCTAATTAAGCTCACCATTTGAGCTATGAAGAACCCATTTGGAGTTACAAAGCCTTAATAGCCTATAGCCTATAAAACTGACTATTGAGTACTCCAAATTTGGTAGAATCTGAAGAATTGGAATTCACACAAGGCATACAAGTCATGCTAATACTGCATATTGTGACTGAGGATGCCTGCAAAATGGTGTTTAAGGGTTTGGAAGCTTAGGATATTTAAAAGTCATGATACTTCAGATCTGACAACAGAATAGAAACAATCAGAAAATATCTATGAGATTGTGGAGAAATCTCCATTACAATAACATGAACATGAGTACAGTCATAACCTCATGAGAGTTGGAGTTGCTCACAAAGTGTCAGACCCATCATCACCTTCATCATGAATAGCTATTCAGTGTCTGATGAGCTGCCATGACTTCCTACTGACTTCATCAGCTTGCAACAATGGCAGGTGTAGATAAATATATGATAAGCAGACCCAAAATCTGGGCGACCATTGTTAAAAATCTGCATCCTCCTGAGATTGATTGTTGGAAGCAATGGGAGGACTCAGTCATGATGTCTGCTAGCACTAAGAGATGTAGCTAATTAAAAAACGTCAATAGTATGCCTGATTCAAACTGTAACGAAATAGCAACAATCAACAAGAATGAAAAGCCTGGAAACCCCACTCTAAAAAAAAAGAGAGAATAAGATCACAACGTAAAAATTGAGTAGCAGTTTGAACAACAGCAGCAACATTTGTAAAAGCAGCAACAGTGATATGCCATGTTGGGGGATCTTCAACAGAAACATGTATACAGTCATACCCATGTTGGGGGATCTTCAACAGAAACAGGTATACAGTCATACCCATGTTGAGGGATCTTCAACAGAAACATGTATACAGTCATATCCATGTTGTAGGATCTTCAAAGGAAACATGTGTAGAGCTTCAGAGCAAAGAAGAAGAAGAAGAAGAAGCTCATAGCCACTTCAAAACTTCTGAGAGAGAAGCAGAACTGGCTGCATTTCTATGTAGATACAGGATTCATTTTCATGAGCTGCCAAGCTGCACATACAGGTCAATTGATTCTACAAGCTCAAACTGCAATGCTCTAGACATAAGAGCCACTGGTTTTGTAAGCTGAATTTTTACTCTCCCACCACACACACTCCCTGAAGTAAGTGCTCATTGTCTTGCAAACTCGAACCACCCCACCCAACAACCCTAATCCCCCCCCTCTCTCTTCTTCGCGGGTGAAATTCCCGGATGAGTGCACTAGGCAAACTTACCGGAGAAGTTGTCGATAAACCAGCTACCCGCCAAAACATTTTTCTCAGAAAGCGTTCAATCTCTGTCGACTCGGGTGCTGCTCTCCGCCGTTGGGGGCCAGAGAGAATCTATCTGCCACCACCCACCTGTGCACGGTAACAAGCAGGCAGCCGGTGCTTTGTCTTTCTCTACTCAAAAACTGAGCAGAACAGAAGAACGTCTGCTGCTTTCAAGTGTCTTCGAGCCTTCTTTCTTTTTTTTCTACCTGTTCGGTTTGCCCCAGAGGCGTTTTGGCGAGAGCAGCCGAGCTAAGAAACCCCCTGCAAAACGAGCTCTCTTTCTTCAAACCCTTTTTTGATCCAGTCACACCATCTCAAACCCAGTCTCTGCGCCGGCACTTGAAACAGAGTCTCCGTCGTTGCCGTGCCCAAATGATTCTACGTCTTCATTCCCCTTCCCAACGCCACCTTCCTTTGCACAGCCAAGATCACAGAGAAGGGAAACTGACTGGAGAAAGAGGGTAAGGGAAGGGCAAAACCACCTTCAGCTTCACGGCAACATGAACTGCAAAAATGCTTCACAAGATCTTACACAAAAGCGGAGCTCCCGGACAAAAGCTTTCCTCGCTCTTCTCTGGTACAAAACACAACAGAAACACGCACCACGCGCAAACCCTAATCACCTTGATACCACTGCTATGTACCGATTGAGAAAACAGTTTCTGCTGGACCAAATATCCGCAAAAAAAAAATCACGGGGAAGAACTGTGACTGGGTTTCTGCACAGCGACAGATGTCGGGATGAGCAGAATTCGACGAGCTCAGTTTGCGAAAGTGGCGATGGCGACAAAACCGGAACCAAAAGTGCGGAAGTAGACGACGCACAAAAACAACGAAAACGGAGCTCACGGAGCTCCGTAGCTATGGCGGGGGATTTCTGCGTCTCTGTTCACACCGGGTTTCCCTTTTTTCCATTCACACGATTTTCTTGCCGACGTGGAATAACTGGCCTCTCGATCGACCCCTCGGGCAGGTATGGGAAGGGCTACACGAGGTACATGGCCAGGTAAGATTCGCCAAACATGGTTTTGGTGATTACTGGCCACAGTAGCCATGGCAGCTGCTTTTCCTCCCCCAATAGCCAGGTGATCACTTCCATAACACCCATGGGACTTTCTTTCTTTTTTTTAAATTTTTTTAAATTTTTTTATTATTATAAATAATAATAATAATAATAATAATAATAATATTTTTATTATATTTTTATAAATTTTATAATTTACTTATTCATTTTCACAAGATGGGAGGTTAAATGAAGGTTGGTGAAATGGCAGTGGGTTTTCACCACCCTGGATGATGGGTCCTGGGGGGTGAAACATAAAATAAAATAAAATAAAATAAAAATGGTCACATGTGGAAGGATGCCCTGGCTATTGGTGCAGGGACAGCAGCTGCCATGGCTATTGTGGCCAGTGCATTTAATACCTAGTCATCACCCCAACTATGTCCTCCCCTGACAAACTGGTTCAACTTTTATTAGAAAAGAAATTCAAATTTTATTTTAAGTGGAAGTTTTTGTAAATGACACCAAAACCTATAGCCAAAAATCCCTATTTTTACAAATTTATAAGGAATTTGTAATGAATGCTTATAAATTGGAAGAAATCACAGGGCATTTTGGAAAATGAAACACTTGTGCTAATGTAGACATTCCACTTCCAGAATGCTCCCCACATTGATTTTTTAATCATTAAAAATTGTTGATTTTTACCATGTATAATGCCTTCAGTTGCAAGCATTATTGGAATTGGGGTGCTTCATGCAAACCCTTATTCCAATAATGCCTACAACCTTGAATGTTACACTACATGTATAAACCAATGTTACTATGGTATCACCATTGATAGGAAAAACCTTGCTAGTCTAATATGGGTTACCAACCTTATATTAATGTTAGTTTGGTAAGGGCTTGAAGTAATATTGGCCTTGTACCAAATTTATATTGATTTCAATACCAAGTATATGAATTTTTTATACCAACCCAAGATCAAGGGTGGGACTTAATATTAGAATCATAAGGCCATTTTCATAAAGACATTTGCAGGTATCATCACAAACTTATCAAGCTTACAGGTCGGTACAAATTTTGTGCAAAATTCAATTTTCATAAGTTTATATAAAAATTGCATAATTTTATGCAAAATTGTATTATGATAAATCCATGAATTTAGTTAAAACATAGATTATACATATTTTACATTGAAATATCATAAGTTAAAAAAAATAAATTATATAATTATTATTTTTTTCCATGCTATTTTTACATTTTGAAATCCATAGATTTTGCACAAACATATTTTTTATGATTTTCACACAAATTTTATTAAAATTTCATGATATAGAAGTTTTTGATGATGTGTTAAAATTATATTTGTCAAGTTGAAAAAATATTTTAAAAATTCTTTGAAAAAAATTAGATCATAAAAATTTGGGAAAAGGCTAATCATTAACATCACAAATTTAACATGCAACAAATTAATAATGAAATTTGTGTGAAATTTGTTCATTCATAGTTTTGTACATTTTATACATGAATATCACATGTTGAAAACACGTTTGACACATGAATAAATATGTTAATAGATGAAGTACAAACTTATAAATAAACTAATGTCAAATGAATTTTGCACGTTTCTATAAATGTGTGTGTCAAATATGTTTTCAATGCATAATATTAGTGTGTGAAACATACAAATTATGAATTAACAAATTTTGCAAGATTTTGATTACTAAATCATGAGATGTTAAATTTGTGATGAAAGATCAAACCTTCCTTCCATTGGAACATATTAAACATTATGAAAATTATTTGAAAAAAGTACCTTGGTAACATTGAAATTGGTTTTACAAGTTTGAGTTGTGTGAATGTATTAAATTCAAGTCAAGTTCATGGTTCAAAATTGATTCCATTTCCACTAATCATTCCCATTGTCTAGCTTATGTAAATGATTTTTTCATTGTGCTTATGAACATGTCTTTTTATCTTAGTCCTGATCCTGAGTTTTCACACATCCCTTTTTCCTTCATCATAAACTTTCAATATCACAAAATTTGAATAAAATCTATGCAAAAATCATAAAATAATACGTCTATGCAAAATTCATGGGCTTCAAAATGTAAAAATGGCACTATATAAATAACTTTTATGTGTTTTTTTTGCTTATGATGTCTTGGTGTGGAGTATGTAAGATTTACATTTAAACTAAATTTGTGCAATTATCATGATGTAATCATTATAAAGAATCATGTCCATTCCAACCCATGCATTTACAACTTTTGTCCAAATCAACCATTTTTGCAACTTTAGACATGATTGTCTTTTGTGGCATTTAGTAACAACGACTAATAATTACATAAACAACTACAAAATGGTTTGCAATTGCATATGCAACTTATACTTGTGACTAATGTTGATTTAGATGAAAATGAAAATCTAATTGTTTTTGTATTTTGGAAGGTGGTTCATAGGCCATTGGACTCCATGTGGCATCTTTTCAACTTGATTTTTGACTATAAATCTTAGTCACAAATGCACATGTAATTAAACGTGAAAAAAATGAATTGGCCAATGAAATTGCTAGATTTAATGGTTTAATTGTTTACTTTTAACTTTCTTCAATGAACTAACCATTAAATGTGTAATAGGGTTGGTGGGTTTGTAAAATTTTCAAAGAACCCATGGTAATTAAATGTAATTAATTAATTAGGTAGGCTATGCAATTAATTTATTGAATAAGCAATAAATAACATAGGCAATAGGTAATAAATAATAAGTAGGTCATGTATTTGGGTTAAAGAATAAGTACTTTATCATGTTGATATATGTGATTTTTTTGAATTAATTACTATATTAAGTAGGCAATGTAATTTATTTATTGAATAGGTTCGGTAGTAGGAATAATTGACCAATTTCATATCATACATTTAAATTACATTTTGTTGGTACAATTATGATCTATTATAAACAAAATATTTTAATATGATTTCTTAAATCAAATAGAGGTTTGAGATGTGAAAAAACATAATTTATTTATTTATAATTTTTTATCATAATTTTAAGTAAAACTTAAGATATTATATGTAGAAAGGTAATAAAATTTATAATTCTATGATATCAATTAATTTATATTTAAAAATTAAAAATGATTGTCTAAATTAATATTTTATATTTAAAAACATTGTTAATAATTTTTTATTATATTTTAATTAGAATTTATTTATGATCCACTTATAAATTATATATAAGCCTAGCCTATGTAATGACATATGTCAACATGGCATAGGTTGAACTTAACAAAATTAAAATATATAAATATATGTAATAATAATATTTAAATATTTAAATAAAAAATAAATAATGTGACTACATTGTTGAGTCGTAAAATTAGCTGCAAAATGACAATACCACATAAGTTGGTTTGGATGGACGAAAAGCTCGTGTGAATTGCATATTTATGAAACATTATAACTTGGTGCCATGTATTGTTTTTTACGAAGTTAGAATTTTATGTGACTTGTTCAAAACAACTAAGCATTATAACAAATCACATGTGCTAGTTGTAATTAAAAATTAGTCATTAATTTAATCATTTATTTGCAAATTCCTTGTCATGAATTTTGCATAAACTATGCAATTTTTATGTATTAAACATAAACATTCACGTATGTCATTAAAAAAAAAATCTTATTTGTTTGAATATTTAAGATATTGAATATGTATAAATATCGTTAGCCATAACACAAAATTCATGTAATTTTTATACAAATTTATGAAAACCAAATTTCACACATAATTTGTATGAACTTATGAAGAGAAATTTGTGACATGATGATTACCTAACTATCTTTAAAGGTTAATTAATTAGAATCACTACAATTAGGTCAGTATTAAGGTCCATAGGTAGCTAAGTTAAACCATTTAAATGGGTCAATATTACCTAAGTAGGTAAGTCAAATGTTCAAGTAGTATGGTAATGTTCATCCATCTTTGAAGATGCAATTTTCAAATTAGATGAATGACTATTGACATGAATGTTATCACAAACTTATTAGATTTCATAGGTTCATACAAAATTTATGCAAAATTTGATTTTCATAGGTTCATACAAAAGTTGCATGAATTCCATGTTATGGTTAATATGAATGATGGTTGTATGTATTCAATATTTTCAAATACATGAGACTTTTTTTTGAATGGTATATGTGAATTTTCATGTTTAATACACAAAAATCACATAGCTAGTTTTATCCAAAATTACATCATGATAATTGCACAAAATTAGTTAAAATGTAAATCATACATATTTCACATCATAAGTAAAAAAACACATCATTTATACAAAAATTATACATACATACATATATATATATATAACATTTTTACATTTTGAAGCCCATGAATTTTGCATGGACATATTGTTTTATAATTTTCACACAAATTTTATTGAAATTTTGTGATATTCGAAGTTTGTGATGGTGTTTGTGATAAATTTAAAATTTGAATTGCATTCATCAAAGTTGAAATCTAACCGTGGTTTTTTGAACTTATGTAGTTGCAAATTGGTTGACATTTAAATTTCAAGACCAGTGACCTTGGATAGGTGGCAAACCCATTTTTGTATAATATATAAACTTGTAATAGATTTGAATTCTTTTTTTTTTATGTTCATTTTTTCCTTATGTGATCAAATTTATCTTTTTTTTATTTTTATAAAATCTTTTTTCTCATAAAGTCCAATCTCCAACCTTGTTACTCTTTAACATTTTTTATTATCTAGATGTTTAGTTTCCATGTAAGTGATCATAAATAATGATGAGAAGATGATGATGCATGAATCTCATCCATGAATGTTGATGTTAGTGATGATGTTGGCGACAATGAGATTGGCCACGTTGATGTTGATGATGTTGGGGATGTCATGCACATTAAACAACTCTTATGTAATCACAAGCAAATTGAAAGACTCAAGTTCACAAAAACAACAACATAAACCCCAAAAAAATTGATGAGATTTTTTAAATACCAACTTGAAGAAAGGTATGTATGGTGGCTATTATTATTTCTTTTTTTTTATTGGCATTGCATTGAAGTTTTGAAAAGTTAAGGTTTGTTTATAATTCCCAATGTTGATATCTTCTATGGTGTTTCAATTGATGAAGATTATTATTCGGTAGTTATTAAAAAGATTTTAGATAAGAATGTAATATGTCTATTTGTTGCAAATGAAGTAAATGATCTAGTCTAAAATGCTTTGAATGTATTAAACAACACCACACTATGGGACCATGAGTACATTATTACAAAATGAGATGTTAAATGATATTTGACGCACTCCCAAGCCCCTTGTTGAACCCACTTGAGGGTCCAACTATGTGGAGTTGCGGAAAGTTGGGACTTGAGGGTCGCTCCCGACTTCCAACATTAAAAGGGGGTAGAGGGGCGTGTTAGAAGTCCCGGGATTAGACTAGGAAGAGGGACTAGATTATCAAGCTCGAATCTGCATCCAAAACCAACCACAAGAGGGTTAGTTAGCATTCAGGAACACCCTTGGGTGTTAGGATAAGCCACGGGCACTTTGACACACCAGACTCACCATGGCCCGGATTTGGGGGAAGCCACCACCTTCCCCCATATAGTATTCTCTGCGTCTCACCGCGGAGGTTACATCCGAATGGCTCTTTTTCCCGGGTTGGAGTTCTAGGACTTTGGACAATCATAGCTCCTCACCCCAAACTCGAATCAGGACGAGGTCTAAACCAAAGTTGTATCTCTCGTCGAGAGCTTTCCAACGCCATGTCACACTCCTTGAGGCGACGTCGGGAAGAGGTCGATTCCTGACTTTTAATGGTCGGGAGTCAAACTGGCAGTTTGACTCCCGGCCCTTCTTTTGCCCATAACTTGGGCTGCAGAGGTCCAAATGGCCCATTGCGAGGCCATTTTGGGCATCTACACTTCAAGACCTTTCCATTGATATAAAGAACGCACCAATGTGAGGAGATTTGACCCCTCAAATCATCTTCTGAATTTTTGGGAGTCTTAGAGGACTCCATTTTCCCACTTTTGGGAGTGTGAGTTGCATTTTCACACTTAGCCCCAAAGTGGGGTTGCGACAATATTGGTAATGGTAGATGTGTTTGATGAGCTTGTAGTCAAATTAAAATTTGTTATTGTGTGATTTTTAGTTTTTCCTATTCTTGAGTTGACTTTGTTATGATTGAACAAACATCCACCAATTTAATTGTATTTCAAAATATACCATCCATTTTGCAATCAAATTTTGTATTAAAATTATTTTCAATTAAAAAAATTATGAATACATCTTCATGCATGGTTACACATTATTATAACATATACATTTGTACAATTGGATGTTTGATTCTAAAGATGAAAATATTTCAACTTCTATTCAATTACAAGTCTATTTTGTTTCAATTCATACTAACCGCATTTTGACCCCATCGACTTTAGTGGTTGACATGTAAGCATTTAGAACATGTGCATACATACATTATGACCATGTGGCATCATCTAATTCAACAACCTTAAAATATTTTTAGACATGAAATAATTTCATTTTTCCATGATTTGATGATGTGCCAAGTTGTGATCCATTGGATAGTCTTTATTTGGATGGTTTGATGTTATAACACAAGGACAAATGAAATGCACGTAAGTAGCTAAAGTTCATCTACCTATGTCACATTAGTTGATTATAAATAAAATTATGTTCAATTATTATGGTGTCATGGGTAACGTTCCTAACATCATTGCCAACATCATCATGGATGAAGTTCATCCATGAATGTCCATTTTTCATTCACATTGATGAACTTCATCCATTGTTAATCCATAATGTAATTAAGAAGGATCCCAAGCAAATTCTTTGAATTTTTATGAAATATGTAAGATATTTTGAGATATATTGATTTATTTTGAAATATTTTCAGCCATCTTGAGTTAACTTGAGATATTTTGAAACATTTTGAATTAACTTAAGATATTTTGAAATATTTTTCTTTGAACTAAGTTCCCAATAATGTATAAATAAAAATAATTCCCATTATCTTACATTTTGTTTATTCAACATTAATTTTGGGTATGCTTTTGCATCATAATCTTGTTTTGTTGTTTTCATATTGAAATTTTGTTTGAACCTATATTTTGCACATTTTATGTTTTTGTTTTGGGTTTTCTCATTTTATGTTTAGCTTTAAAACTAGGCTTACATTTGTCATGGTTTGTTCATGTCATTTAGAATTTTTTTATTGTCTTGGTAGTTTTTATAATCACGACAATTTAAACATATTCACATTGAACATATTTTTATTGTTATTATTGTTCTTGTTATCCTACTTATTTTGAAACCATGTTTATGTCAAGGGAAAAAATAGTTGTATCGATGGAATAAATTTTTGTTGCCTTCACAATTATGTAACAAGAAAATTAAGAACTTTGTCAGTCCATTATTCATTTTCAAAGTAATTAAGTTTCAACATCCTTGAGGTGTGTTCCACCACACAACCCTAAGCCAAGGTTGTCATCATGTTCGTGTGTCTGTCATGACATGGTGGATGCATTTGGACACAAACACACCCTTAGTCACGTTAGTATAAAGTCAACCTAGGTCAAGAACATTCTTGGGTTGCGTAGGGCATGTTTATGGGCAATCAAAACTAGACTTGTTTTGGTCATCATAAACCCTATGGTGATTGAAAAAACTTGGTCATCATACCTTATGGCAATCAAAAAAAAATTTAGTTGCTATAAAGTATGGCAATAGAATTTTTTCACTCACCAAACCTTGTGGTGACCAAAATTTTCGGTCGCCAACCCTACAACAACAAAAAAAATTCAAAATTATAATTGAGAGAGGTCGTCATTGAAAGGTTTTCAAAAATATGTGGCATGCCACCCTTTTCTAGCAATTGAAAAACTTCGGTCACCAGCTGAGAAATTGTGATAGTTGGATGGCAACCATATTTTCTTAAGTCGCCCATCTTTGTGGGTGACCAAAACGAGCAAAAAATGTTTGTCAGATTCCCTTCTTTTTCGATTTCCATCGAAAGGCGACAATTAAATCTGATGGTAGCCAAAATGGTTTTGATTGTCATTTGATGGTAGTGACCAAATCCATTTTGTTTGCCATCCAACGATGGTGATCAAATCTAGTGGAGATCGAATCCATTTCGATTGGCATCCAACAAGGTTGAATGAATTCAACCAAGATGAGTGAATTCAATTACCATCTTATGAAAACCCTTCTTTTTG
>Ga0116227_10001044_pt1 | contig 59591 bp, 45 predicted proteins | sample S1TSphgellanicum_FD_89693 | JGI IMG/M metagenome (GOLD analysis project Ga0116227, IMG submission 89693) | Host-associated microbial communities from peat moss isolated from Minnesota, USA - S1T2_Fb - Sphagnum magellanicum MG | ecosystem: Host-associated > Plants > Peat moss > Unclassified... | reverse complement strand
TAAATTAAAAAGGTTAGTTTCAAAAAATTTCACAAAAAAAAAAAAAATAAAATTAAAAAAAAAAAATATCTCTACATTTTTTCCCCAATTTGGAAAAAACTCCAAAAAAAAAAAAAAAAAAAACGTTTAGAGGTTACCCCAATATAACATCGATCAATCCCTTGAAAAGGAATGAAATTTTTGTTTCACCCAAGACATGCAAAGTTCAAATCATTTACCTTTCTAAGGTCAATAAATGGATCTAGGTAATATGAAGACCTATCATCTTTTTTCCCTTGGTTGAATGTCTTATACCTTTCATAATCTTGGTAATGTCTTTTCTAGTTTCCACAATTAAAATGTCAATCATGATTTTAAGAAGTAACTTGAGCAAGTGGTCTAAGGTTGACAAATGCAATTCATCTTCATGCTCAATGCCTTGGCCACTTATTTGGTTCAATGTGAATGTTGAATCCACTATTAGAATGACATCACCCCATAAAACTAATGCTAGAAGATTCTCTAGCTTCCCATGGAGGGTCCACTTGATGTTGAACACACTTGTGGATAACATTGTCATCAGTGTGTGATTCAAACCCCAAATTAGATTGGGACATCACCCTTACATCTTTCCAAGAAAACAAACTTGACACTTGAAATATGAAGCAATTTCAATTGTTTAATTCCACAACCAAAAACTTAATTCCACCAACTTTAGCTTGTGTACCTACTTGAATTATTATCATTGCATTCTAGACTTGACTTACTAGTGAGTAAGATTGGATGAAGAAAAACCCAAACACATGTCATGGTAAGGTTGTCTAATCTAGTCTTAACCTAATTTGCTCATTTTATATTTTTCCCTCCTTACGAATGATCTCAATGGGTCTTGATGAAAGAATCAATGGAATCGGGTTTAGTTTGTGATATTTAAACATGGGAATCTTTGGATGTGTTGTCCATAACTAGTGATGATATTGCTATTGTCAAATTTCACATAATGAGTTTCTTGTTAAAACTAAATTAAAATCCCATATCCTATTGCGTCCCTTCTTGTTTTCAACAAAACAATGTATGAATTTTATATACATACTAATGTAAGTCATACACTAGTTGGAGATTATTATTGCAATTGATTCTTCAAAGAAATGTGTGGGTGTTGATGTTAGACATCTCCAAAAGATTAACAAGATTGGTTATTAGCCAATAATAGTTACCATCACATGGAAAAGTAATCAAAAGATAATTTTGGAATGGAAATGTTACAAGATGATAATACCATTAGTAAATTACCTTCAAGGCAAAATAATCAGAAGTTAATTTTGAGTAGAATTTAAATAATAAATAATTTGTTAGTGGGTAAATCTCCTAGTCTAATTAACATAGAAGGCCTCCTAATAATTATTTAATTACTAATGGTAGGTTCATACTTACCATCCCTTATTTATTATAGGACAAATCCACTAAAATAATTAGTTTCTAAAAGATAAAGGTAGTTTACCATTAACTAGGATATGTGGAAGAGATTAGGATAAGGTTAGAAAATCTAAGAAGATAGGGGAAACCCATGTGTAATGGGTTTTGGTTCCTTATTACCTTGGGCTCATTGTTTCATTATTTCATTATCATTCTTCATTCCTTATCATTCTTTTTCAATCCGTCATTCTATATGTGTGATTTTAAGAAGATTAATGTGTGTGAAATGAGAGAATAAGGTTGTGTTTGTGTTAAGAACAAATTTGGAGTTTTGCTGAGGTTGTGTCACATCTTTTTTTTATGTTTTGCCTTGATTTCTTGGATGCAAAAGAAAATATTTAGTATCCATTTGATGTAGAAGGATGCAACATTGCTACTGTGTGAGTGTGTGAACCGTGAACATGTGAATTTCACTTTTGTGAGCAAAAGAAAATATTTTAAAATATTCTTGCCACATATATATAATATTCTTGTCACATCGATAAAAATATTCCATCCACATGGCTAGAATTTTCCGTCCATGTGGACAAAATAATCTTTTGTTTTATTTAAGGGTAAGAAGATATGATTGGACTTCCCAACATAATGTTTTGTTTTATTAGTTAACATTTAACTAACATATTAAATTTGATTATTGATTTTTTTCAAACATGAAACATGATTCATGCTAACTAAAACTATGAATGAACATCATGATCTTTTGAAGCCTTTACAAAAGTCAAATCAATAATATTGATTACAATTTATAATTTCAAACCCATATCATCATTTTCAATATTACATTCCATACTCCTTTTCATACAAGTTATAATGTCATTCCTAATTATTATTGTTACTTACACAAAAGTTATAGAACGAGCCAACAAGTGATGAACTTCATCATGATTCCAAGTTGGGAAATGAACGAAAATTTCAAACTCTTCACAAAACATGACATGTTACAATACATATTACATGTGTTTATAGGGCACACACTTGCCTCGCAAACCCAAGGAACTTGAAATCATTGTCACAAAATCTAAAGTGCAAGTTGGGAAGTTCCCAATTGTAAATTCATGATGCTTTTTTTTTGAAATTTCTTGAATAAAATCTTGTAGATTCGTCCATATGTAAGAGTGCAAACCTCTAATGGTGGGTTGAAAATTGCTTCAAGGAGTTGATTAGCCTCTCACTAATTATAGTTTTTTTTTTACATCTTAAATGGCATTTTCTGTCGAATAGCCCTACCATTCTAGGGTGAGTGCAAGAATGAGTGGACCAATGGCCTACAAGAAATTATCATTTTCTTAGTCTAAAACAAGGGTATTTTTTGTGGGTTAGAATGAATTACAAAGGTTTTCCATTGGTTATTTGGGAATTTTTTTCCATTTAATCTAAAGCCCATTTAGAGGTCCCTTTTCTTAACACATATGCACAAGAATAATCCAAAAACCTTTTTTTCTAATATTTTATGGACTATTGAAAAAAAAAAACCTATTTTTTTAGCTTGTTTAAAAGTCCATAGGTCATAACTTACAAATGCCATCATGTAAAACTTTTCAAACTTAGTTTTTTCAATATGTTATTTAACAAAAATCAAGTCCCTAACCAACACATCATAAATGATTGGCCCATTTCAAAATCCATATAAAAAATTGTTGTCAAGATTATAGTCCATAATGTTCAACTTTGAAAGTCCATATTTCTAGTGTTTTTCTTGATTATGAAAATTAAATAAATGGAATAAGGATAAAAGCATGGTTAGGTGGTTCACGTTTGACATTTTGAAAAGTCCACATCTTACACTAACTATAATTCATGCATTTAAAATAATTATCAAATTATAAATCCTATAATTATCCCCTATGGTTCTGGTCACAAATATTAATAGACCACCCTATAAATATCCCTAAACATGTGATTGATAAAAAAATTTAGAGAAAAGTTTAAAGATTTCAATGTGAAATGGAATATCATTATAAAAAATGATGAAAATTTCTAGCAAGTTAATTTTTAAATATGAGAAAAATTAAATTGGAAAATTTTCAATGCATCTTACAATTCACTTATTCATTTTATGGTGGCCTATTTTTTAATTTTAATTTTTATATTACTATGACTTTTTTTTGTGTCCACACTTTTCATTTTTCATGTGTGTTAAACATAATGTCATCATTTCAAAAGTCGACAATGAGTCCATTCTTTTCTTAAAACTCATCCATAATTTTTAATAAGATTTTCACTAAACTCTATTGCAACATGGATAATGAAAAAATTGAAAATTTTAATGTTTGATATGATTTTACATTTAAAGTTCATTTATAATCTAGCAAAATTACAATTGTGACAGTCCAAACAATCCATTTAATTGTGCTTTCACCCATAAATACATATTCAAATCAGTATCCTTAAACTAAGTCCCTATAGAAATTACATTACCTATCAAATATATATGGTCATTAGAATGACAAGCATTCTACAATTTTTTTCAAAAAGTCCAAAAATTAGTCCATTCATTCTTGCACCCACCCTCCATGTTGTCAACCAAGACATTGTATCCATGGGTCAATTTATCAAAACAAAGTTCTTCCCACCAAATAGATTTCAAGGATGGATAGACTATTATTTATTGAAAACAAAATATGTTTATTCTAGAGACTTCATTTCATCTTGTGTGGAATTGGTTTTTTCTTACACATGCTAAATATATAAAACAACTAGTTTGTGGACCACTTGCTTACACTTTGAACCCCCCATGTAGTGATTCGTGTCATTTGCATAAAACCAAAACTTGTAAACCTTAAAGGGTGCACCTAGGAATTGAGACCACAAGCTTAAATAAATAGGTGTAAGAACACCAATGGTAGTCAACTGAATAATAATCCTTGTAACATAAGAATGGTTGGTCATTTTTTTGCAATGTTGAACACTGAATGTGTAATGTAAGGGGTCATCATTGTATGTGATATGTACTCCATTTTTGCATTGAGCTTCTAGGACCTCAACACCTCCATCAATGTTATCCATATATATCCATAAGGATCATCATTATTGAGAAGCCACTTAATTTGCACACGAGATTTTCCAATTTGGGTGTTAACATGCAAATGAGAATAATTTACATGATTGTGTTTATGTGAATCCCCTTCTGATCCAAGAAGTAAGTGTGCCTTCCACTTGGAGGAGCCAAAGATTTCTTCACTTTCCATGTGTGTAATTTTAGTTGTGAAAGATAAGCCCAAGCCATATTTCAAAACTACCTTTACAAGTTGCTTCAATTCACTAAATTGCATTGCTTTATGCAAAAGAAGTGCATTCCTATCAAACCCTTGTCTAAATCAACCACTCTTTTTGAAATGATAATACAATGTGGTTTGCTTGAAAGTTTAAACATAATCATTAGATGTTGCCATGTACAAGCAAACTCCCCTTTTCCTTGAATGTTGAAGCCATATGTTGTGAATTGTTTTTGACATGTTCCACATGGACATGGCCGCAAGCTCTTCCAAAGTGAATTTCTAGAAAATGAAACTTATGTTTGTTCAATTACGTTTCAAATTAGATTTACTGCATCCACAACATGTCACCTAGATGGGATGGGATGAAAAATGTGTGAAAGGGATGGAAAACATACATGCTTTATAAATCTTCCCCATTGTTTAACATGGAAATGCCAAAAACTAAGCCAATTTTCCAACTCTTGAAGTCTAGCTTCATCAATAGCCCCAAACAAATACCACTAACATTGGATGGTTGCATACCAAACATTTGCTTCTTCCAATGATGTATCATTTTTGTATTCATAGCACAACGCCTTGTGTTGCTTTTGCATCCTTAGCTTGATTTGTTACTTTGTGTCTATCCATTAATTGAGTCTAGTGAAAATAATAGGTTTGTTCCTTATCAATCATCAATTCACTTACATCCCCACTACCATAAATAATTCATACTATGTTCCAATTGGCTCGGGCATTATCAACCATGAAACCTTTAAAATTTGTATTATGAACACCATTCTTGGCCATCATGTTATTTAATTTTCACTATAAAACACATTGAATGTTTGTGTCTTCATATTGCATGCCACAAACGATAAATGTCATCACTTTATAATAAATTAAATCACACACATTGTAATCAAAGGTAATTCATTCCTCAAGACACTTCACATGATCAAACATGATCCAAGTTGTTCAAAGGTCACCATCAGGATGCATTCATTTCACCAAATCACATCCATTATTATTTCCATGCAAAAACATCTTACACAAAAACATTTTTTGTTGAGATTGTCGTCCTAAGAAACAATTATCTTGAATGTAATCATAACAACTATTGGCCTTGAGAGCTAGACTATTAAATACGTACCTTTTGTTACATGGTTGATGTTTAATAGATGCAACCAAGTTCTGAAATATGGTGAACATAGGGTTATGAACTTATACTTTGCCACCTAATATATGTACAAAACCAAAATCTGTAAAAAAATCAGAAAAGTTCATCACCAAAAAAAATAAAAATAAATACAACATGTATTCGGTTAATAGTTATTCTCCACTACTTTCACAAATTTTCATACATTTGTTTCATCACCTACACTCAACAACAATTTTAAAATGTGAGAAGCCAATTATAAAGTGGTTTTTGTATGCATCCAATCATAGATGTTAATTTTCCGATATCAAAAGTCATGAGCTACTAGATTCCAAAACTCCAAACCGAGATACAAAAAACAATTCAATCAAACAAATCGGAGTAAATCATTGAGAGCTAGAAAGGAAGATAAATCAAAATTTCATTACAACAAACAACTCAATTGACCATTACATTTAACCACCAAAGGACATATTTCAATTACTATTCATGGCAAAGTTGTTCCCCCTTTTAAAAAAGGCAAACTAGTCATCAAGATTCACCTCCATCATTCTATTCATCAACATTAAAATAATTAACTACATCCAAAATAATATCATTCTTGTTAATGATATTTGCCTATTCTATAAAAAAATCATTAAATGCATTATAATTCTTTTCTAGACTACCTTTTATGGGCTTATTCATGGTTGGAGTTCTAGAAAAAGGAAAAAGGACTCCATGATTTTTGAGGGGCTATTTTTGCAAATAACATTTACTCAAAACAAATTTAAATGAGAAAAATTGAATAGTCCAATTTAAGATAATGCATGTGATAAACTTGGTGAGTTTTCACATTCATACATAATTGTCTATCAATATTTTGGTTTATAACTAGAAGCATATAAAATCCCTAAAAATCCCAAAATGAGTTTCAATGGACAACCAAACATGTTTTTGGCAAAATTATTTCCTACACATGTGACCTACACCTAAAGCTAAAATTTTGAACCCATTGAACATTTTATTTTTTGTCAGATGGTTAAAAAAATGAATTCTTCACCTTATAGCCCTTTCTTTTAAATTTTCAAAACTTCGAAATTCTTGTATGATTTTATTTTTCATCAAATTCATCTGATGAACAAGTATTTTCATAGAAGAGGGCATGTTTTTGTTATACAAAAAATTTGAAGTCAATTGTATGAATTTATGCATTCCGTTTGATTTCTTTAAAAAAAATGCAATTTAGACGTTTGATATCTAATTAGTTTACAGGATTCAAAATGACATTTACATAATATCCAAATTAGTTTTAAATATTTTTTAAAAATTTAATAAGACATAAGTTTATCTATTGGCATACAACAATCCACTACAACTATAATAATGTAAGATTAAAAAAAAGTAAAGTTGTCCTTTGTAATCCTTTAAATACAGGTCGTTCCTTTTTGGTACTATAAGCGTGAATACACTTTACTAGTTTTTCATAATCATCACAAGCTTGTCAAAATTATCGATTCCTACCTTGCAACATTGTAGGCTTACCAACACTCTAATTATGTTGAAAATTCATTCAATTCAATTTGAGACCCAAGAATCCTAGTGAAATCCATGCCACAAAAGGAATGTTTGAAAAGCTTGTTTCATGGGACTACTACCAAGTAAAGGGCAACACACAATCCTCATGCTTCACATGTAGGTGGTGGAATAAAATGAGTTCATTTTCTATAACCTTTGTAAAATATATACTATAATTCTTGGTTTTTCAAATGGTTCAAATTGACTAACTTGTCCTTTTTAACTAATGGACATGTCCATTTCGATTAAAAGCCCAAGACATGTATTTTTTAACCAATAAACTTGACTAAATGATCTATTTGACCAATATATCTAGTCAAATTGGACAACCCTTGTCAAAATGGCTAGTGGGTTTTAATCAAATGGAATATCTAATCAAATTGAACATAAGAAATTGAACTCTACCAACCCACCCACCTACCTAAATGTAATATTTATCTACCCACCCACCCACCCACCCACCTACCTACCCACTTGCCTAAATGTATTACCTACTTACCTACTTATTTATTTATCCACCCACCTATAAGTTAGACACATTTTATGCAATATCCAATACCTCATCATGGCTTTTATGCGATCAAGCTACATTAATTGAAAAGAAGTTTATTTTTGTGGTCCCTATAGGTCAAAGAGAGAAATTGTGGCAAGAGTTGTTTTTTGATCTTTTCCAATGTTCATGGGATCAAAAATGAAGGAAGGCAACTAAACATAAAACCTATCCAAGTTCACGCGTTAATGAAGTTGTTGTTCTTATTGGTGTGAATCTCGTTGCTTCTTTTGGTTGCCATCCTACCTTGGTATAAACTTGGTAGAAATGCTTTTTGGGTCCTTTGCATTGGTGGGATAGTAATTGTAAGCTACAAAAAGTAAGTAAATGCAATATGCCAATGGAAAAGGTTAGTGTGACTTTCTTGTTTTTGAGATGACATTTTTAGTTGGATGTGGAGAATACATCGTTGATTAGTTTGATTTGAATTTTTGGTTGTAGACAAATGAAAGGTATTTGGATTTCAAACATAAGAAGACATAGGAGGCACTATGGCTTGAAAACCAATGAGACCCACCATGGGTGGTAGCAAAGATAGTTCCAATGGCATCAAACACAATGTGATTGAACATTTTTGCATGGAATCAAAAGCTTACAAAATATGTGAAGGGTGGGTAATTAGAAAAGGTAGTGAAACTTTACGAACAAATGCAATGAATAGGAATGAGTCCTAACAAAAACAATTCAAGTGATTAATACATGTGTTGATTTAGGAAAACTTGAAAAGGGTAGACTTGTTCACAAATAGTTCATTCAAAGTGGTTACGAGTCTAGTGTCTTTGTGTCCAATAGCTTGGTTGACATGTATGCAAAATGTGGGAACATTGAAGAGACTTGGATAGTGCTCAATAAGATGCCATTTCAAAATGTGGTGACTTGGATTGCCATGATAATATGGGGACATGTGAAATGTGGGGAGGGATAGAAGGCATTGGAATTATTTCAACGAATGCAATACAAGGATGTGCAACCAAATGTTGTTACTTTTATTGGGGTGTTGAATGCATGTGCTAACATGGTTGCACTTAAACTTGAAAAGGGCAGATTTGCTCATGAACAAATCATTCAAAGTGGATGGGATTCAAATATCTTTGTGGGGACTAACGTGGTGGACATGTATGCAAAATGTGGGAGCATTGAAGATGCTAGGAATGTGTTCAACAAGATGCCATATCAAAATGTGGTCATGGTATTGGGACATGTGAAATGTGGCCAAAGGTAAAAAGATGTTGGAACTATTTTGAAAAGTGCAATAGGGAGGGTGTGCAACCAAATTTTGTTACCTTTGTTGGTGTGTTGAAAACATGTGCTAGCATAGTTGTGATTGAAGAGGGCATGTGTGTCCATCAATAGATCTTCAAAGTGGTTTTGGATGTGATTTCTTTATGGGGAGTAGCTTGGTTGACATGTATGCAAAGTGTGGGAGCATTGAGGATGCTTGGAGAATGTTCAACAAGATCCCATCTCAAAATGTGGTGACATGGACCACTATGATATTGGGACATGTGCAATGTGGGCAAGGGCAAAAGGCACTATAATTATTTTGACAAATGCAATAGGAAGATTTGCAACTAGATTACGTTATTTTTGTGGAGGTGTTGAATGCATGTACTAACCTAGTTGTGCTTGAAGAAGGTATATGTGTTCATCAACATATCATTGACTATGGATGGGGTTTAGATGTTTTTGTGGCAAATAGCTTGGTTGACATGTATGCAAAATGTGGGAACATGGAGGATACTTGGAGAATGTTCAACAAGATGCCATCTTGAAATGTGGTCACTTGGAATGCCATACTTGGAGGATGTGCCATGAATGGGCATGGTAAGGAAGTTTTAAAAGATTTTGAATAGATGTGTGAAGAAGGTGTACAACTAGATGATATCACTTTTGTTTGTCTTTTGTCAACTTGTAGCCATATAGGTTTGATGGATTATGTTATGTTTCAATGGTTAAAGACGATATGATTTTTGCAAAATTGGAACAATACTTGTATATGGTCAACCTTCTTGGTTGTGCCAACCATCTACAAGAGGTAGACAATATGGTCTTGGCAATGCCTTGTGAATTAGATGTGTTTGTGTGGATGATTTTGTTCAATGCTCGCAAAATTCACAATAATGTGGAGATGGTAGAACACATTGTCACACAAATATTTGAAATGGAGCTTGACAATGTTGTTGGTTATGTGTTGTTGTTAAACATCCTTGCTATTGTTGGCAACATTCATCTATAGTACGTGAGATTATTAAACAATATAAAAAGGGAAAAGGTGGGAAGAAATAGCCAAGTTGCACCTAGATTGAATTGAATAATGAGGTGCATATGTTTATAGTAGAAGATCAAAACCACCCTTAGATGATTAAAATTCATGTAGAACTATAGAGATTGTCAAGGCTCATGCATGGTGTGGGGTAGTATGTGCCTTGTACGAAATTTGTTTGGCATGATGTGGAAGAAGAAAAATAGACATTTCATTTATGTCACCACAATGAGAAACTAGCTATTGCATTTGGGTTCATCAACATAGCTCCTCATATTCCTTTCTGAATGAGAAAACAATTGTGGATTTGTGAGGATTGTGACACTTCCACAAAGTTCACCTCAAAAGTAGTTGGGAGACCAATCATGGTGAGGGATGCCAATCACTTTCATCACCTTGATTATTACTGTTTGTTCTTGCATGGGACTATTGGTGATGCCAAAGGTGGAAAAAACAAATCATGTTTCAATGACTTCAATTGTGTCAAAGTTTTAGTTCATTATAATCATGGTTGCAAAATCTTACACCTTTGAAGGCCACATGAAGATTTCGAACCCTATCTTTTTTTCAATTTGATCATGAATGTTACTTAGTAGTGTCCCCATCACATAAGTATCACCCTATCACTTTGGTGCCAAAATACAAATTGCAAATTAGAAATTGGAGATTTAATACATGTTTCATTATTCCTACCAACTCACAATACAGTTTTTCAAGAGAAAACATTTTTGACTATGAAAGCCTAAGAGGGGGAAAGTAATAACACATGCAAATTTGGTTACTCATTGCAAATTGGAATGCACATTCTAAAGTGAATATTTTATATACTCTTAAAATGGTTAAATATTTTGCTAATATCCATGGTTTATAGTATTTCATTTTCATTCTCATTTTTCATTTGTGGTACTTATTGAATTTCTATATGCTTTTCTTGCTCTTCCATTTGGGCTCATGTCCATGTTTGCTGACTCTGTGTGAAAAATGGACAAATCTCATGCATTTGTAAAATGAAAAAAAACGATGTATCATAGAAACAAATTTTTTGCACAACACACAGAAGTTCTGTATCAAACTTTTTTTGCCAATATCTTATGCTCAAAAGGATTCCGTAAATAGCTTGACAACTTTTTGCTAGCCCAAACAACCAAATATTTGCAAACACACCTTTCATAAATACAAATTAATTACAAGTGACAAACAACAAAATTTCAATGGTTACTTTACTCTCACTGGTTGTGGACTTTTATGTGGAGAAATCAAACTCTTAATCTTATTATCATAAGCCAGCCACTGTGTTCATATGAGCATGTCATGAGCATGGCCACAACATCTTGTAAACACAAATGGGTTATCAAAGACAACCCCACAAAGCTCATTGCAAAGACAATTAAAGTTCAGTCAGAGTCTGAAGTCCACAAGTCTAGCAAACAGCAAAAGAGGTGTAAATACACAGGATATTGTAGACATTTTGATTTGTTGTGTACTGAGTATGCACAACTCAGGAAAATACCAGAACTCACTGAATGGAAGAAACCAGTCTATCACCAAAGAGTGAGGCTTAGTGGGACCTGAATAGTGGAAGAGAGGACAATAATTCATTGCTGAGGAGTAAAGTACTATGGTGAACCCAGAAGGTTGGTCCACTGCCAGTGATGATGTAACGGTGTTTCTGATGTAAACCAGAAAACAGCAATGCCTCAATCCAGAGTAACTGAGAAATACAGCACTTTTGAAATCCGGTTGTGAACCAAGTTTGGCCAGAGGGGTCAAGATGCCACAAGCTCTTTCCTGGTGCAAGACCCTCCATTCTTTTTCGGAGATGCTCAAGAAAAGGGACAGGCATACATCGAACTGATTTCAAAATTCAGTCTACCAAATTGGGCAGAAGATTAAGCAGAGCACATATAATCACAATATCCAGATACTAAGGCAGTAGATTCATTAACACAAGCCTCAAATTGTTTCAGCAAAGTATATTATGTAGAATAGACACTGATATTTTCATTTAAAAAATTTATATGCTTGTCTGTACCTGAAGATTCACATGAAGTCAAAACCAACACGTCCAATTACAGGCATGGTTCAGCCTATGAAGGAAGATGTCGACTGAGAAGTCCATCAAATGCAATATACAAGTCCTTGTTGTCTAGACCAAAAATCTCATCAGCCTTCCTCAATGTCTCCTGCAGTGACCACAAGTCAGCAAAAAAAAACCATCATATGAATAACCAGATAGAACCACCGTGCCGACACACCTGGAAAATGCAGTAGATTGTGTGGGTTTGAAGACAGGACCCAAGGATGTTGTTCATCATAATTTCCCAAGCTCAAGGGAGGCTTTCAGAGTGATGACAATCACCTTGTCATCTATCACCCTGAGGACTTCTTATTGTAGGCTGCATTATGAATTTTGCTACAGACACTACACACCTTTATCAATAAAGAGCATGACATGAAGCTGTATTAAGCTGACCATAAAGATAACCCCAAATCACTCAATGTTCGCTATGGAGGCCTCCAAAACTTTGTTCAGGTAGCTATGTAAAAGAACACAATTGGACTCAGCAATTTAAAATAGGGATGACAGGAATCATACCTCACGGGTCTGTCGGTGCCCATTGAGCTCCTTGATATTGGCCAGGAATGCACTGAATTGCTCATATGACAACCGATTCCTGTGCCCAGAATAATTGAGTACCATTAACTTTCACGCCAGAGGAGCATGGCTCTCATGTTTTGGTCTTTGGTCTGTTGCTTGCCTTACTGACTGGAGCACAAATATTAATGCCTCAATAGTAGCCTCTGCAGGCACTTCTACTGAACACTCCAGGAAATAGTGCAAGGAACAGGATCTGGAAGGAAGGACCAATTGGATTTCTCTTTTGCATTGATTGCAGGTAAACAGAAGGTTTCAATCATTAGACTGATTCTGACAGGAAGTGAAAAAGCTGGACCACACAGTGCTGTTTGTTACCTTCACTAACCATGTTAAGGAGGCCAAGACAGTGAACAACAAGAGTGACAAAACCCAAAGACTGGACAGACTAGAAATGAAGAAACCCAGACTTCAACTAGCTACAAGAGAGCCTGACATCCTCCTACAGTCCCAGCCCCAAACTATCTGTGTCACACCTGATTTAGGGCCTGAAAAAAATTGCTAAGGATAAGTTTTCTGTGTGCCAGACAAACTCCTTTACACCTAACCCAGGGAAACTGATTCAGTTGCAGAGACAAAATATGAATTTGGATTAAAAGGCCTGCCTGCAATCTGAAACATTGACAGGAATACAATCAGGTCAACTTTAATACAATCAGGTCACACACCTGGCTTGGCGAAAGAACTCCTTGCCATCAACACGGGGTGTACGGGCTGCAAGAATGCAAAAACAGATTTGTCAATTAAGATTCAAGGCCTGATATACAAGATGCCCTCTGAGAAGGAACAAGATTAGCACTAGCTCCAATGTTGTCCTAAACATAATACATTGAACCACAATGGAGGTGTTGGAAGAATCCCAACCAGAAGCCCATTGTAATTCCAGATTTTTAGTCTCAGACACATCGAAGTGAACTGATTTCATGGAGATTAATACTCACTTGGCATAGAGCCATGGCTTGGTGGAGAGTTTGGTGCTGTAGTTGACTGACTGGTAGGCTGTGATGATGGAAGAGGGATTCGATGGGTGTCACTTCCTGACATGGTGCGCCGTGGAGAGCCTCTTGCAGATAGTTGCCGTGGTGATCCAGTTGGAGTTTGCTGGGGAGTCAATCGAGGCGTCAAGGATGGTGTTGAGCGTGACTTTTGATAAGATGATTGCCTTGATGGAGGACCTGCTTGCACCCATCAATATCAACCCAAATATCATAAGGTGCATAGTGCAAACTTCTAATCTCTTCAAACTCACATATCCTGCTTAGCACTTGTTACCAGGCTGATATACACTGGTGCAATTTTACCTCAAATGGAATATTGCTAGCATGTGAGACCCAAGTTAATGTTTAGTTTTGTACTGAGAAATCTATGGGCGAACCTGAGGACTTATCTGCACCAGTGCAAACTTCTCACAAATGGCTTCAAATTTAAAATTGAACCCTAGAAGGTGCTTATATGAAGGCCAACCCTCAATGCAATGTGCCCAAGCAGATAACCCTCCATCCAGATAAAAGTGAAATGCAATGCTCCCAAGCAGATGACCCTCCATCCAGATAAAAATGACTGGATGGATAATTTACTCACAGGATTGGCCACCGTGTCAACAATATTGTGTCACCTCTGCAACTTGATAAAAAACCCTGTTGGAATGAAACTTATGAAACCTAGTCTTGCACAGAGTTCTCTTATGTGTTCCAGGGAGCAAATAGCAGATCTGGTAAAAAGTGGATTGGATCTCACCATCAGGTTCCTGGTTCTGATCCTCTTCTTGCACTGGTCCAACAGAACTTGCAGCTGAGGTCTTCAAAACTTGACCATCATCTTCAATGACATGAGCTCTGCTCACTGTAGACTCTGCTTCTGTCAGTCACAGAGCAGAGCTTTCAAATGATTGTGCATCATGATACAGCTTTCTTTTCCTAACAAAATGCACCCCTCTCCAGCATTTTAGGTCATTGATGGAACACAAACTGTACAACTCTTTCCTGAACTTGGATTGGTGAAGGAGCAACTTACGTGATGCTCTTCTGATTGCCAAATTTGAATTTGCAACTCCTCGCTTGTCACCACCTTCACCCTGGAAACCACAAATGTGATATTTAGCTTCAAGGATCAAGACACAAATGAGGACTGTGTGCTCTGGAGCAGAAAATGATGGGTAACTTACAGTGGGGTTTTCATCGTCTTCTTGCAGGGATTGCATGAGAGTCCGTTTGAATGTCTCAAGCTGCCACAGCAACATCAGGAACAGAAACACAAGAAGCTCAGGGAAGTAAAGGGTAAGTCCAAGTCCCTAACATATGCCTCTTTCAAGTTTAAGCAATCATTTAGTAGCACGACAATAAGACTTCTATTCACATCATATTCACAGAAAAAGACTTGATTGCCAGTATTTCCACAACAGGGTCAACAGAGAACAACACCAATGCAAAGAACACACTCTTCAAAACAGAGTTTAGCAGTCCAGATTGCTTTGATGGAAACTACCTTTGCAACATCACGCATGAGCTTCTTCACCTGCCCTGCCAACATATTCTTCTCATTGGCTAGATTTGCCTGCCAGCAAGACAATAGAAACATCAGTACGACTCTGGAGGACAGCATACCCACAAGCACACTATGAAACAAAAAACCAGGACAGATTTCACAAGCAAGACTTTGGAGACACATAGAGCAACTTGCATACATTCCTCGTCTGGTGAGAACCTGAGAACCCTTGACAAGCTGGATACATCCAGTTCAATTACTCACACTGACATAGCAAACACAGCCAGAGGGCATCACTTTTGAACCCAAGGAAATTGCAGTATGCTATGTTAAACTTGAATCACAAATGCCACAACAATGCCATATAGGAAAGGTCTTCACATAGACAGGTTAGACAGGTATGCTCCAACAGAGCCAAGTCAAGTTTTAGTTCCGCTTGTCAAGAGGTTCCCTCAGCTTTCTTGTGCAAAGGTCCTTGACTTCTCAACCTGAGTTCTTGAGGTTCGCTAACACATTCATCAGAACCATCATAACAAGAGAAGGAGAGACGAATGCCACACTGTCCGCTGACAACCGCGACTGTGTGTCGCGGCCCCTTTGTAACCACGGTGAGAGGTGCAAGGAATCCTCCCTCTCCTCAAGAACGCAGAAGTCCCTAAGTTTCCGTAAATTGTGTGACCGGTCGCCCTTCCGACTCCCTCGCTATAGCCGGATTGACTGTTGCAGCTGACATCTACATCATTAGAGGATTGAGCGACTTTCCGTACTGGCTATGAGCTCAAACCATTAGTCCACTGGTTTGGTGCTGCACAGGAGGAATCTGCTATTACGCCTAATGGTCGCGAAAAAGACCTAGGGCGGTATTCGGGACGAGAAAAAGTGATAAGAAACCAAGGATAAGCCTAAAGAGGGGAGAGAACGGAGGACGGTAAGGAATGGAGGAGTTTCCAAACCTGCTCATCCAATGCGCGCGACAGGCGTGCGCTAGTCTCCTGCAAGGTGGATTCCGCGTCCCCTATGCGCTCCTGCAGCCCATGGATGATATGCTCCTTCTCAGCCAGCTTCAAGCGCAGCTTCCCGGTCTCCAACTCCAGCTTCGACACACGCGCCGCGACAGCCATGGCCGTGATCCTGCGCGCAACATCCAGTTGCTCGTAAGGATCGGACGGCAGCACGGATAACAACTCTTGCGGAAGCTCGAACTCCCCGCCTCCTCCTCCATTTCCCATCGCCAGATTTCCACTCCGCTGCTGCGTCCCGGTCTTGTTGCTCATGGCAACGAGAGTAGATAGCACAGCACCTCGTGCGCTCGCTTCTTTCTTGCGTCGCCCGAGCGAGAGCGCCCCTCCGTTGTCTTCGAGCGCGCTCTCTCCCTTCCCCCGCCCAGGTCACTCACCACACACGACTCGGGTGAGGAATTACCAACTCTACTATTGCACCTTCGTGAACGAGAACCTCCTCGCTGCGGATGAAACTAGCTCGCTTCAATGACGGGCGGAGGAAGCAATTACAGTGCACCTTCTTCCGTAAATGAGAAGAAGCTCGTCCAGGAGTCGATGAAATGGGGCAGGATTACGAGGAGAAAAGGATCCCTTCATGGATGAGATGAGCTCCTATAAGAATGAGAAACGGGAAAGTAATTTTCTGTCTAGGACGGATGCGCATTTGGCACATCAAAGGGATATATGACGAGGCTATTTCGGCCATTGGCGAAATAGAAAACCGCCATGTGGATGCAGATCGAGCCCATTCCATACCGTAATGGATTTTTTCAAAAAATCTTGAGCATTAACTAATGTTATTTGCACAACAGAATCTTCACTTACCTACCTATTCCGTGGATTGAAGCGGACTCCAGCATTTAATTTTCACTAAAAATTGACATAAATGTATTGCCTTAATTAGAACCCCGTTAACAAACCCTAAAAAAAAGTAACCAGGACACTGCCCATTCCACAAGAGACGAAATAGTAAGAAATTATCCATCCATTTTTATTGCACTCCAGGAAAAGAGATACCTAGAAAGAAGATCATCCATCAACTGATTGCACTAGTAAACCGCTAGCAGATTTTCAGTGCATCGGGGGCAGGCGGTGTTTCAGGGCAGGCGGTGTTTGGAGAATGCAATATAGCATGAAGCAACAGAGATCCACTCAAGGCGGTTGTTCCATGCTACCTCGCACTGTGCAGGTGATCTCATCTTGCTCCCATTGAGATAGACCTCAATTAGCTAAGGTCTTACATGTCATCCTATTATTTTGAGCTCACTGTTGACAAGGTGATGTTATTTCTCTTTCGAACACCTTTTACCAATCTGCAAATTGGGTTTGACTCTTTTGAACGATCAATTGAGTTCGGTGAGCTACATACAACAGTCTGTGAGAAGATCAGCATTTCATCTTTATATCAGAAATTAGTTCAAGTATCTCAGATCTTGTTTCTCACTACAGTTGTTGGGGTTAGTCATACTTCTATTTGGAGATATGATATTTTTGGTTTACCATTTTGAGATGGGCAATCACAGCAACTTATCATTGGAATCAAAACTGAGCAGTAACAGTGAACAGGGAGCACAAGGAGAAGCTGCATTTGGAATTGACCATGGTCCACAACACTTTTGCACTATTCATGCAGCACCGATGATGAGTACCTTGCAACATCACTCAAATTGTCAAAGCATTTGAGACAAGCCATTTTCTCAAACTTGGCCATTGGGTTTTGATCGTTCCTGAAAATTCACCAATGTCATAGCAAGCATACTTATTATTGGAGCATGGCTTTAAGCTACCATACCCAGTGTGTTGTTCTGGGCCATGCTGAAATTAAGAGCAACATTTTGTCCAAATGCAAAGTTCTCTCCGATTTTACATTTTGTTCTGCATAGGTTACACTAATGTTGTGTAGTTTGTTAGCCGCTTCACATAAGGAACATACTTCCATTTCTTCTGGGGTTGACATAAACAGAAAAATATATACAGTCATGCAAAGATTTGATGCTTACATGGAATTCCATTTTATTGGCATTCAGCTTATGTTCAATGACTCTTGCTTTTGCGTTCTTTTTGGGCCTGGCGACGTTGTGCAAAAATACTTCAATTCACCAGCATTGGTGAGGATGTGGAATACTTTCCTGATGGTGGGATGGTCTTATTTACAGCATAATTGCTCAAACCATATGAGCAACTCAGTAGTGTACTTTAGAGTAATGAACCAATTCCATGTTCATGGTTGTAATGCAAATCCTAGAAAGCTAGCGCTTTCCCCTAGCCTTCTTCTTTTGGGCTCATTGATCTTTAGTCTTGCAATAGTTGCTTTCTACAGTACTTGAAACAGAGACTTGGATAAATAACAGTTAATTTTCTGCAGGTACGAGCCTCTCACCTCACCAGAATGTCCAGAAATTTCTTTCAGCCAAGGTAAGAAAATTCCTCATCACATTTTGCAATTCCCTCAGTGACTTTTCTTTAGTTTGGAACTGAAAATCCTTCTCTGGGATCTTCTTTTATCTGAGGAAATGGCCATGGTTAGTTTACCCTCATCACATTCTCTTCATCAACAATTTGTGCACTAGAGCACAAAGCCAACTTATTATGTAGCATTTCTCTACTGCTGCCTGTTCAATCTTTCTTGTAAAATTACTTTCATGTGATCTCCTTCTAAGAAATAGCTTTCTTCCCAAGTGAAAGTCGGAGGTTTCTCTGTTTGGTGTCTGTAGCAGATATGGTGTTTAGATTCATTATAGAGTACGAGAGCTTAAGGGATTTTGGCCCTTAGGTATTAATAGGTCTATTTTTATATGAGGATTTTTGAAAGATGATATTTTGGCTTGTGTTGAAACTTGAGATTATTTATAGAGTTATAATATCTTGAAAGATTTTGGTTTCTTTCGGAGGAATTTTTTGAAGATTATATTTTTGCATGGTGAAATATTTGAGTTTCCATAATTCTTCTTTTGCCTTAAGATACTTTTTTAACTTAAATGGCAACGCGACTATGTGACACACCCCTTTGTTTAATTAGTTACGCTATTCTTTTGTGCTATGAGAATATCCAACTATTTTGATATCTAAGTTGTTCTCGAGTGTTGCTCTCCAAATGATGACAAACTATTAGAGAACATTTCTTTCTTGTATATGGAGAGAGAACACTAGGATTTTGTGGGGGCATAAAGTACACGAAATAGGATATTAAAAAACACAATATTCAATAAGAAATTAGAGTTTCTTTTTGTAAAGTATCTTAGACAAGGGATGGAATTGCTCCTTAAGGGTTCAAAACAAGTTGAAATGGTTAGGTGCGCATTAAATTATTTAATTAATTTACATTAGATGTCACAATTAAAATCAAATTGTTTTTTCATTTTCACAAATGCTAAAAAGAGTTTAGTTTTAAATGTGATTCCCAATATAGATTTTGAAATAGGTAATCAAAACATGATAAGTAACACAATTACATTAAATGCAAATCATAGTAGAATTCAACAATTTCATAGTAAGTTTTGTTGTTTGATAAAAAAATTTGAACTTTATGGATAACAATTAAAAAAGATGACAAATTTAAGAAGATAAAATAAAAAAGTTGGACTAGATAGGACTTTAAGGAAAACTTTATTAAATGAAGAAGCAACCCCTTGAATAAATAGAGGAATTGAGTACCTAGAGAAGGATTAGTAGTTTTGTTTCTAAACCAATTTCTACCTCCTTTGGCTGATTTTCCATTCCCTTTACATAATCCGCATTGTGTGATTTGCTTTTTTTTGTTTTTGTCCATCAATCCTTCCATTTCCTTGTCTTTTTGTTTTGTAGTTTTTTTGCCTCATGGTTATATTAGGTGTTTCCATGGTATGGTGTACAAAGTCATAGTTTGACAATTTTCATCATAACACAATTTTTATGTGCCCTTCTAAATATTTGGAAAAAAAATTGTAACAAAATTATGCAATTAAATTTAAATAATATCTTAAATTTTCATTATGTTGTGAAATTGATGCACATTTGAACAATACAATGGTTGATTGTAGTACATTTTCAATTTGCAAAACTATTACATAACAAAAGGATTAAGAAACATTAGTTTAAATATTAAAAAATTCATAAAAATTTTCACATACAAGCAGACAACCATAGTGAACAATCTTTTTCATGAAAATTTTCAATTTTTTTTGACAATACAATGTTCATATTAGATGATAAATAAATGTTCGATAGTACATTATGTTATGATAATCTTGATGATCATGATTTTTTGCAGTTACAAAATGTTTACTCATTAATGATGTAGTCGGGTCAAGCATTGTTTTCATCATTTTACAAAGATAATATGAAATTTTAAATTAATGATAAATGATAAATTGTTGTAAAAAGGGTTTTTTAAATCATTTTTATTAAATTTTTGGTGTACAATTACATAAAAATAAACAAATGAATCAATTGCATATTCATAGTTTATAGAACTTTTTATTATTATTAAGGCCCAAATCAATTATATGTGATCTTTAGAAAAATTCAAAATGAATGAAATTTTATGTGCACAAATACTTTTGATAATGTATGTACTTCCAATTTTGACACAAAATGTGCACACCATACCATGGAAATGCAATACCCTATTGCTAGATGCATATAATATCACATACCACAAAATTCAAAGGAGGTTAATGTTTTTGGTTTTAAATTGATATCTAGATTTTATGTACTAAATTAATGCAATTTATATGACTACATAGATTCATTATTGGTAACCTGAACTATTTTTTAAACATTTTAATGTGTGACCAAAACATTTTACGATTGATTAAATCCATTAATAATTGAATAATAGGTCATTATAATGTATGATCAAAATAAGTTCAAGTTATTTGAAAGGGGAAAAAAATGAACAATATTGCAATAAAATATATTGACAATTAAATTAGTTTATCAAATTAGTTTACAAGTTAGTAGATTCAAAAGTTGAATATAAAGTTGATTGTCAAGAGCCTTTTTCCTTTCAAAAACAATTGAGTGTAAAAAATATATTATTCTAAGTTCAAAAATATTGGCCATCTAAACATAGCTATAGCTAATAGCCACTAATAAATTTATACAATGAATTTGCAATGTCTCAAACAATTTTGTGATTCTACATGTTAGGTTTTTGGGGCTCTTCAAAGAAAACTTCAACCTAAACTCCTCATTTAATTCAAATTTACTCATTCCTCTTGGCCATGTCCACAATCACCATTCCAAAACAAAGCATAAAAAGATCATATGCCCCTTTGTTGATGGAAGATGGGTTTTTCAAAGCATATTCCATTTGAATTGGCTTAGTAGAATGACATGCTTGGGCACTTGAATTCATAAAAACAATCCTCTCATCATACCTATATTGATAATAGGGGGCCGCTTTTAGTTTTTACCCTATTTTTTGTACGTGTTAATAGGTATCAATTAAGACAATGATTTTTGTTATTTATCCCCAGTTGGGATGCTTGTGTTTGTCATCCGTATTAGATGGTGAAGACATATCTAGTTCAAAGCCAATTGGGTCATCTACATAAGACACTAGTTTTGTCACATATAACCATGATATTCTTTTGGTGAATTTTCACAATTATTTTTTGTGAATTATTTTTTTGGATTTGTACAAATGATTATTCACGAAAAGAATGACCCAAGTTAGCCAAATTCCAATAATGTTTTCCCCAAATCATCATATTTTTACGATGTGTTACAATAGGGAGCCAAGACTATAGTTTAGGATGTTTATATATTTTGAATTTCATATAGCCAAATTTGACTATATCTTATTCTAGGTGATTGCCTTTTCAACAACATCACAAACTCAAATTTTTTTTAAAAAAACAAAAAATCATTAATCAAGGTCTTCCACTCCCAATTGTATGATCATAACACTTTGACCAACATGATTTTTCCTTTGAAGTGTTCCGGAAGTTAAACAAATTATCTTAAGATCACCCAAAATTATTATTGCACAAAATGTGAGGTGGTTTCAACTAATGATATTTTTTTCAATTTTCTAATGTTGCATAATTGGCTAGCGACCCAAGAGGGATTTAACATTAAATTGGGATTTTTTTAATAATTGATTTAAATAACAAAAATGTCACCAAACTAAAATAAGAGTCCAAATGTGGTGAAAACTTTTCCCAAAAAAAATTGAAAATTTTTCAGGAAAATGGGAATATTGTGACAAAACACTCCCTATTTATTTTCATGTTTTGCAATTTGTTGAAATTTGACACAAAGACTAAATGACAATCATGTACAATAAACCCGCTTTAAAATCATGCCTTTGGTGACCACTTTTTTTTGTGACACAAACAAATTGTGATTTAAATGTGTATAATCATATTCCATCTAAACCTTTACAAGATTGTGATTATAGGCAAAAGTAAATAAAATTATCAAAAAACCCTTTTATGTTAGAATAAAGGTGCCAATTGTTTAAATTTTCTACATGGATTATTCTAAGTTTTATTATGCATTATTAGACTTGAAGAAGGTCGTGATTTCTATTTTTTTTTAATGTGATGATTTACATTAAGTTTGAGCTCTTTAACTATTAACTTGTGTATCTTGTCAATTAAATTTTTTAATGAAAATTTCCTTCTTTCTTGGCAAGTTCACATATCTTTTGCTTGTCAACGTTTGAAAGTTTTTTTATAAAAAAACTCTTTAACTAGATTCATTGTTGGTAGTTTGCACAACTTGAGCACAAAACAACACTTACATTGTCAAACTACAATTTACAAAACCCTAATATTCAATTTAGATTTTTTTTTGTTATAGTCACATTTACAAAGAAAGCTTTGCAAATATTTTGTACTACTAACGAGTGTGATAGTGATTATAAAGAATGGTGTTTTTTTACTAAAATGGATGATTACCAAAAATTGTGTGACATAGACAAGAATGTGATTAAAATGGGGGTGATTATAAAGGGGATTTATTGTGGTTCAAATATCTATCTAAACGTAATATTGATGGAAAACATCTTAGACTTTCATTGACAACCATGATAATTCTTTATGTTTTCATGTAAAATTTTAATACACATTTCCTCATATTAGGTATTCATTCAATTCTTTAGTTTGAAAGGACAAATTTTGATGTAAAGGACCTTTCATCCACCTTAATGGATGAAAACAAACATTTCTAGTTTTTAAATGTTCAACTTTCTGAATTTTCACTTTTTGAAATATTTTTAGTGTGGATATTTAAGTGACATGACAATGTTTGCAAATGTCTCATCCAAGTGGTATATTCGTAGACACTCCAAAAAAATCATCTTAAGTAACAAAATTGTTAGAAAAGTCGATAAACCAAGAAATTCAATTATGCTTAAAAGAACATACATAAATTATTTTAGCAAAATTGTATCACAATATTATGTTCAATAATTATTGACATCACTTTTTTTTAAACCCTAAGAAAATGCTTACATGATATCAGCTTCAAATATTTCAAAGAGCAATGGTTTCCCAAAATAAAAGTGATAAATATCATGCCAAAAAATCTTGAGTTATACACATCAATAATGTTGATTCCTTCCAATGTTTCCATCACTCTAATCGTTGCATATTCCCTAGTACCATGTATTGCATTGGAGCTACAATATCCATTCATTATTATAGCCTTTGTATTCAAACCCATTGTGCCTACTCTTGTTCATTTTGTTTAAAATTGGTTATGTCTTATAAACATAATTCTCTCAATTTCCTTATCTAGTTTAGAATTGCTATTTTCACAATTATTACAAAAACACATAGTTTTTCTACAACAATAGACCTTGACACTTGCATGAAGTAACAACACACATTACACTAATGTCCAATTATAATAACCATCAAATGTATTTATGAAGAAATGGAAAAAACAAATAATTACAGGGAATCAAAATTTGATAAAAAAATTAAATTTAATTTAAGATGACTTAAATATGGTGCATGTTAAAAAGTTATGCAATAATAAGATGACAAAAATAAAGATCCTTCAATATAATAGCCCAAATCATACCTTGATTGATGCAAATAATGTAAACACTTAATGTACCCCAAATGTCACCTATAGCCACTAATAAATGTAAGATCCCTCCCACTCTTGCGGGTAGGAATAATATCCCTCTTTTCTTCTAGGAGGGATATCCACCCATGATATAAGGTGCCCTTTAAGTACACTAAGAAAATTTCCATATGGGTAGAGTAAGTGATTTTCAACAAAAATGGAGTGGGTCCCAATTAGATAGAAGCAAACATGGCCTTTAAAGTTTCATTTGGGACCTTCATTTCAAAAGGGTACCAATGTTGAATTTGTACATTGGTACCCTTTTGAACTTTGTGTAGTATGGCCAATCAAATGATTCTTTAACATTGTGAAAGGAGTCAAGAGCTTGTGCTTCTTGTGCTTTTTTATGCAATGGAATTGAAATAAAGGTAAAATGTGTAAAATGTCCATACCTTGAAATTTACATCAGTTTACTTAGTTCTAAACATAATTTTATTTCTAATTATCTCATTTAATGTATACATAATAATCTGTACTCCTTAGTAAAAAAATTAAAATTTGCAAGTAAACAAAAGTAGCACATGAATGAAAGAAAATAAGATCCATATCTATGGAGTAGATCCTTGGAATATGGAATACCAAATTGTTTGCCTCCCCTTACTTACCTACCTTCAGAGATTGAAATCAAACTACTTAGTTAATCTGATTGCAATTCATGAAGCATTATAGAGTGTTACTTGAAATCACCTATTTCCCACCTTGAGGTTGAGGATAATTATAATGTTAAGGTGTCATAAACCAAAGTGAATATGCGGTCCTAACTCCTTGGACCCTAAACCCTACTTACAATTTAAAGGTGTTGTATATGTATCAAATCACACCTCAAATGGTGAGGGCACATTTTCAATTACACTTCCAAACCTCAAATGCATAAAAATAAACTTCAAATGCATTCAATTACATCTCAAATGGTTATGGCACACTTTCAATTACACCTCCAAACCTTAAATGGTGATGACAAATCTCCAATTACACCTTCATACCTTAAATTACAAATCCCAATTACAAAGTGTCCACACAAGCAAGTCTCTTGATCAAGTGACGAGGCTTCAAAGAAATCCTCTACAAGAAACCAAAATCCTTCAAGATATCATAACTCTATAACTAATCTCAAGTTTCAACACAAGCTAAAATATCATCTTTCAAAAATCCTCTTATAAAAAATAGAGCTACTACCTAGGGGTCAAAATCCCTTAAGCTACTATAGTCTATAATGAATCTAAACACAATATACTTGCCTTGGTATGCAAGGGCAACAAAAGGGAAACTAGGCCCAGGTTCATTAAATGTAGGGTAAAGCATGAGAGGCTGGGCTTTACAGAAAAAGGACCCCATGAGGCAAAGTGCAGGCCCAATTCTTGTAAAGCCCCTACCCTCTCGGCATTTTACATGTACAAATCGTCATGGTTTTTTTTCCCATGATACATGGTGGGTACCAGTGTTTTTTTTCTTTTGGCGAAATTTCGCACGCTGGCGAGAATAAAAAACTGTGGCGAATCCAACAAAGGGCATTTTGAGAATTTTTTAAATTAAAATCGCCATATCTTGAGGAAAAAAAAAGCTAGAAGTCGCCATATTTAGACAATGTGTTCCTGCAGGTCGCCAGAACAAGGCAGGATTCCAAAAGATATCTACTTGTCCACCAGGAGAGTCGCCATTTACTGCTAATTAATGCTGAGTATCGTAGCCATTGCACCTACTTGAGGAATTTGAAAAACAAAACCCTGGTGAGTACCCGTCACATAGTGGCAGGAAAAAAGTGAAAAAATGTCAGCAGGCATGGCACAGGCATGGCATTACATCTTTTGAAATGTCCGCTGGCGTATTACACGGTGAAAGCAAACCTACAACAACACTTTAATAAAAAGACCGCCCCATGATCTTTATTGAAAATAAGCTTTGAAACAAAAGTGATAACCCATGGGTAGTTGCACCTACCCATCCCCTACTGGTACAAATCTGGAACTCATAATTTGGAACTAACATTTGTGGGTAACATGTGGACATGTAGGTTGGATCTAGGTTCCTCCTCGTTCCTCCCAACTAAAAACAAGCCACGAGGTCCCAGTGCCCTCCGTTGGTGCGAGGAGGAGGCATAGAGTAATATATCAAATTTGTTGAGAAAGAAATTTGTGCTCCATTTAGCACTCACCCTGAGTCTCCCACGAGTCTCACCATTCACCTGAGATTTTCCTTGTTCATGGTGACGGCAATGGCTCCAGCAAACGCTCCAACTCTGAACCGAACACGACGTTAACCCCCAGTGGGACAGAATTAAACTCACAACCAAGTGTGAAGACCTCGGTTGAGATCTCAAATAAAGTGGACTGACATCATGGCCTCACCAGCGTCCAGAACCTCTGGAAATGCCACAAAGCCTCTTCCTCAAAGAAAAAAAATTACCACAAAAGGTAAGGGGGGAAAAATCAAAGTAAAAAGTAGTTTTTGATTTGTCCCTCGCAGTTTCCGGTTCCCATCGGGTGTAATTAACCGGCTGTTACCGTTCGTTGCAGTGCCGGTTATTAACTGCCGGAGACGGAAGTGGAGCGAGCGGACTTCCCGACAGCGAAAGGAATCGAAGCGAGCGGACTTACCGAGAACCGAAGGAAGCGGAGCGAGCGGACTTCCCGACAGCGAAAGGAATCGAAGCGAGCGGACTTACCGAGAGCGAAAGGAAGCGGAGCGGACTCACCGAGAACCGAAGGAAGCGCAGGGAAGAAAGCTTCCCGAGAGCGAAAGAGAAAAGCGTTGTTGCGGTTGGCGTGTTGTGGCGTAGAATTGCAAAGGAGTGAAGATTTGCAAGCGCGAGGACAATTGAATTGGCGAAGGAACGATTGGAAAAGGATTTCGGAATGAGTCGATAGCATCGTGTGTGACGGATCGAGTGAAGATTCGTGGAGAGGATATGTAAATTGACTGCGCGGCTGATTCTCGATTTGCAAATTCGTGCATGCGTGTCTGTGTATTCCGAGTAAGATCAATCTGCAGCTGTGCAGAGCGACGTAGATTTTTTGAACCAATTCCTTCTTATTAGATCGTGGAGTGTGTGTAATCGACGCCGTTTCCAGCGCGCGCGGTCGTATATCAATTCCGGAGAAAATGAAATTCCTGTTAGCTATGGAGGAGTACAGTGTGCACGGTGTTAGGGACGCTTTGAATGCGACTCTAGCCGAGTATGAGCCTCTGAAGTTAGTGCTGGCAGCTTTTCTTACGTGCTTCTTATCGTCCATTGTAACTTCGGCTATCAGTTCTGCATTTCTCGCATTGAGTGATAATGGTACTTCTCTCTCTAACTGGTTAGAGACCTGCATCTTCTCTTGTCTAAGCCCCAATACATTTGTCATCATTGTCGGCTTTTCAAAGTATAATTCTACTGAAGATCAGCGATGAATAAGGCGCGTTTTCGGGTTCTAGCGGACTATTTTACCTTGTTTTCGGGCCACTGGTTATGCAACATACCTGCAGAAATTTGACTGTGAATACGATGTCTAGATCCTGTATTTTACTGTGTGCTTAGCAAGCAATCTCGAACTGGTTTTCGGAATCGTCACTTTGACAATAAAGCTCTTCTACGATTGAGAGTGTGCTCCAGTGCTGATGGTGCATCCCCGCGTTTGTGCTCAAGAATTATTTCTACCTTAATCAGGGAAGTACGATTGACTTTCTTTCTAGTTGATCACACCTGATATCTGGTATTTTTTCCAGGACTCAAAAGCATTCTTACTATGGTGGCATTCCGTTTTCTCAAGTAAGCCATCCCCTTGTTTTTCCCTATTTTGGTTGCCAACTTCTGTCCAGCTCTAAATGAAAGGAAGGTGACTGAAATCCATGTTGATTGATGAATTCAGACTTTTTCCTGGAGCTAATGCCTACATCAAGAAAGAGCAAGCCAAGGTCAGATATTTTCCTCTAATTGCTCGTGCATCCAGCTTACTGGGAAAAGGCTCTGGATCTGACATTTTATGTCATTTCTGTTTTTAATAATAGCATCCACGTATCTGCTGAGGCTCATGTAAGTAATTCTCTGTGAACTCTCTTCTAATGGACTTATTGCATTTTGCCTTTGGAGATGAACAGGTGATAGACAAACTGCAATCTAGTGCAAAAGCTGAAAAGCTTTGCTGGGCATCAGAGCTGCCTAGTGACGGACTAGGATCTCAGGTCCTTGAGCAGATGAAGGAGATTAAAGCAAGAGACAAGCATTGGAAGGGCCGCTGTTCTGGAGCAGTGTAGGTATTTCCCCACAGATATCTGTTGATGTTCTCGATTTGCCCTTTAGAAAACATGCAAATGGATGGTTAGTCCTAAACTGTGGAAACAATTCACCCAATGATTGTGGTTAAGTAGGTTGTCTGTGTGCAGTTTTATTGGCTCTGCCCTTCAGGGTAGACACATTGTGATGCACCCAAAAACTTTGGTATCCCTACATTCTAGGGCCATGTGGAGTCCACTATAGAAACATTTCAGGCATCACTGAAGGATTCACTTGGGCTTCACCATGCTAATGACCATGTGTTTTTAATTTAGTATGTTAAATATTTATCTTCATCCTTATGGATGTCATTTGAAGGGCAGAGCCATTATGAAATGAGCCACTTGTTTTCATTCTCCTTATCAGAGTCATGTACATGGTGCTAGTGAGGATTATCATGCAGCAGAGTGAAAAATCCCAACGAAGTTCAGATTTTCTTCTGTACAAGAAGTGTAAAAGCTTTCAATTGAGTATGCTCAAGAGAAACATCAGAAGAAGCTAAGAGAACGTTTTCACTTACGTTGTCCAGGTATATTGGAGGCACTGAGTCAGAAGGCCATTTTGCCCTGGTGAATGAAGCTTATTCTATGTAAGTCTGACATTACTGTTGGTACTTCTGCATCATTAGGAGACTGCAAAACACTCTGCTTGGCAAGAACTTATTCCCATCACTTGGTTGTGCAGATTCTCACATACAAACCCCTTACATCCTGATATTTTTCCAAGTGTAGCACGATTTGAGGCAGAGGTGGTGGCCATGACAGCTGCAATGCTGAGCAGTGAAAGCAAAAGTTGTGGAGGGCAGGTTTGTGGTAACATGACTTCAGGTGGAACAGAGAGCATACTTATGGCTGTGAAGTCCACACGGGATTTCATGAAGGCAACCCATGGCATCACTGCCCCTGAGATGTGAGTCTTATCCTTTTGAACTGCTCCTTAATGTATGGCTCCTTCAGGACAATGAGCTTGGCTCAGCATCTATCTCTTCTATACACTTTTATATCCTGAATTCTTTGGCCCTGAGTGTACCTTTTTTCTAGGATGACCATGATTGTTTATGTGTTGTAGGATTATACCTGAAAGTGCCCACTCAGCATATGATAAGGCAGCACAGTACTTTCAAATCAAGTTACGACGTGCTCCTGTGACTGCTGAGTTGCGTGCAGATGTGAAGGCCATCAAATCCTTCATCAACAAGAACACAATCATGGTCTGCCCGTAAAATAGGTTCTGGACAGAATGCAAGACATGTTTGGAACTAGTTGTTTGGTTCTTTAGCACTAATTCAGTACCACAGTGAAGATGATATATACAGTCATGGATAGGTATAATCACAGTTACTTTGCATGTATTATAGCTGTGATTGTGGGATGAACTTTTGCTTGTCTCCCTCTTCAGTGTTATTTGCAACAAACATATGTGTGTGATTCTGCTTCCAGATTTTTTTTCACAATTGAGGTTGTCAGAAAAGGTGAACCTCACAGGCAAAAGACATTGATGCGTGTTTATTCACTGCTTGCAGATTGTGGGCTCCTCACCAGGCTTTCCACATGGTGTTATTGATCCGATTGAGGTAACATGTTCTTTTTGTAAGCAGATCTGAACTGTCTATTGCTTTATGGTTGCAAGCCAAGAATTTGTGCATATCTTTATGAGTGTAAGTGATACTTGGTGGGGTTGGGGGCATCTTCTATCCAAGTTTGAGTATGCAGTGGGTTCCCATTTGGAGCTGTCATTCTGTTGGCTTTCAGTGGGTTAATGGAAACCACACAGTTTCAATGACATGTATGTTAGTAAGAGGCAAGAGACCATTGATCATCATGATTAAAGTTGAAAGATGGTCACAGTCTAATGCGAGGGAAATGAAATAACTGTTATTTGTGTCCTTGGTGATTCCTCTGCAAATGGATTCAGGAATAAAAAGTCAGGACCCATCTGTCTAAACTGTTATTTTAATTTGTATGTGCTCAATCCAGAAGTGGAGCTTGGGGAACATAGATAGCTGAGTGCAGAATATGTTCTTATTATGAAGAACAACTGAGGGGTGGATGGGTGGTGTGTAGGAAATAGCTGCACTGGCCCTGCAATTTGGAATCTGTGTGCATGTTGATCTTTGTCTAGGAGGATTTATCCTTCCTTTTGCTCGGAAACTTGGGTAAGCATCACTTAACCTATGGCCTTCTGTTAGTATGAATAGAGCAGAGCTTCCAATGGTGAGTTCATTGAGGCAAACATTTTCCTTGAACCAGAGTTGCAGATAGTTACTGTGTGCCACAATGGTACACATATTTATGTAAACTTCCCCAATCACAAAAGAATTATCTGAATGAAAAAGCTCAAGAATGACTTGTTCACTCTTGTACTGTACAATATGCATAGATCTGTTTGTGCAACTGTTTGCATAAGGAAGCTTCGTAAAAGTATTTGTTGCAGATGATAACAAGTTGCCCTAATGATTCTTGCCTCAAAAGCACCTATTGTTTGCTGTATCAATCCAAATTGATGCAGCCTCATATCAACAAACCACTCTAAGTCCTATATGGATTTTTCATTGGACCTATATTTTCCAATAATAGTTTCCTGGTAGGAAGCATATCTTTCAAGTTTATACTGTATGAAAACTTTCTGCAGTTTTCCTGCTGTTAACAAAAAGTGTCAATGTTACTGGAGATATTATGCTGCTTTGTATGCAATCGTCTATGTCTGCATGTGGAAGTTTTTCCAGAGTATGTCTTCTGGTACATTACAATTATTGTGGGTATAGTCTTAACTGAAATCCATTAGTAAACTGTGCACCATTATGGCAAGTAAAAATGTGATCATGCTGATTTTGGTAAAATTTGGTGGTTTTAGGTATCCTATACCACCCTTTGACTTCCAGGTCCCAGGAGTTACATCCATCTCAGTGGATGTACACAAATATGGCCTTGGTCCAAAGGGCACAAGTGTTGTGCTCTACCGCAATCATGAGCTTCGGCAGGTTTGTGTCCCTGCTCTACCTGTTGAGCTTTTCCTGACTTAGTTTGAAGTTATCCTGATCAATCTTTGAGCAACCCACAGAGATTATGCACTCTCTGGCAGCCTATGGATGTTCTCATTGTGGGGGAAAATTTTCCCACTTCAAGCTCTGCTCATATTCTTGTTCTTCCTCTTTGTTTGAGCAGACTCCACTCTGCATCTTCTACTTGGTCATGTGATTTCACTATTCCCAGAAAGCCATTCCTCCCCATGGATGTCTGGGTACAATGATGAACATAGCTGAAAGGCTTGATGCAGAATTTGATTCAATGTTAACTGTGATGCAATCTGGTTTACAAAGAGAGGCAAGTAATCATTTAGCATTACAAGCTGAAGCTACATGATTGTCTTGAAATGTTGGAAGGGAACTGATGAATTTGGATGTGATGTGACAATCATACGGGACCCCTGGATGTGTGATGTGGATTTATAATGAGCACAGTTCCAGTTTGTGGCTGGTAAGTAGCAACCTCTGTGTACCTTCTAAAATTTTATGAAGCAACTTGCTTGGATGCTGGCCATCTTGACATGACTGTGTCTACAAGCTGAACTTGTCATAAAAAAAAGAGACCCACTAGAGCCATTTATGACCAAAAGCAGTAGGTGCGAATCTAAGCTCAATTATACTGAGAAGATTCAAATATAGTGACAGATTCAGGTTCAAGTATGATCTGATTGTGGAGAACAGAGGAGTTATTCATCAATATCTCTTCCCCCATGTTTGGGTCAGCAGATTAGGACTCTTGCCATTCATGTAGCTGGATCAAAATCTTTGTCCATTCCAGTTTGAAATTTTTATGTTTTCCAGGGCTGGAAAATACCTGGCTATGAACTAATGGTGGTTGCATGTTTGTGTTGGTGCAGTGACAGAATGGTCTGGGGGGCTGTATATTTCACCTTCAATGGCTGGAAGCAGAGCAGGTGCTCTAATTGCAGGAGCTTGGGCTGCAATGATGTCTATAGGAGAAAATGGTGCGTCAGTTGCTATAATGAAGATCTGGATGCACTTTTTTGCAAATTCATTTTGTGGAGATATGTGAATTATGCTTGGCAATCCACGTTGCAATAAATAGCCTCTTAAACAGCCCCTTAAACAGCCCACAAGACTGCATGCAGTCAAAGATTTGAAGCTTCCAATAACTTCTGCCTGAGATTTTTTTGTATACCACTGAATGGAGGGTCTCTGACTGGACAAATGTTCTGTGATCTGGGGTCACCATCAGGCTACATGAAGATTGTCAGCAAGTTGATGGATACCTCAAAGAGAATTGAAGCTGGGTATGCTTGAACACTCTTTCCACTTTGGTATGAATGCCAATGCTCTGGTTCTTGGATATATTTTTGGATATGTTACCACTTAGTATGAGAAGCTCTTATTGCATTCATGGATGGAGTCAAACCAGCCTAGGTCCTTCTTGTCCACCTTACTGGAATTTGCAACTGTATGGACTATGTTATTAGAAGGAATTTCTCATAGTGTTATGCTGGATTGGTGCAGCATTAAGAAGATTGAAGGACTCTATGTCCTGGGAAAACCAGACATGACAGTAATTGCATTCGGGTCAAGGGAAGTAGATATTTACAAAGTAAATGATGTGATGACAACACAAGGTTGGAGTCTCAATGCATTGCACAAACCAAGCAGGTAACTTCTTACTTGGACAAATGTTTAACAATTCATTTGACCTCATTGACCTTTCATATTTCGACCAGAAAATGGCATGCTGATGATGGGTCAGCTGATAGAAAGCATTTGAGCTGCTGGTTTATGGTTTGGTCATAATTTAGACCGTCTATTGATTGTCTGCTGTAGCTTTATTACAAAGATGAAGGCATCTGGGATCTTCTTCCCTTTTCTAGGAAGCCAGATGAGAACTAGGTGATCCAGATGGGCCATTCATGTCAATTTTGTATGATTCCAGGTTATGAAATGTGTTAGGAGACTGAAGTAGTACTGTAGCAGAGTTGTGGAGATGCACACTCCTGAAAGAAATGTGGATGGGTCAGCTGATACAATTCATGGGGTATTTTGTTTGTTTCTCTTTATGGCAGTGTGCACATATGCATTACTCTGCAGCATGTGGATGTGGTTGATGATTTCCTTGGCGACCTTGCAGCAGCTGTTGTAACAGTAAGCAGCTTTCTCTCTTCATTTTGCCCTAATTTATCCTCTTTGCTCTGCTCTTGTGACCTGCAAATGTGGGAAAGAAACCTTCCTTGCAATTCCTGACAAGGTTTTCTCAGCCTCCCTGTATTTCAAATCACTGCAGAGCCCCTATGGATTACCATGCCTTAGTTGAGCTGTTGACCCTGTGACCTGCTGTGCTTGATGGGTGTAATATATTAGGACTTGAACTTACAACCACTTGCATGGCTGCCACAAGCACCAATTCATTGACTTGTTGACTTGGTCATCACTAACAAGGGCTGTCAGATGATTGACAGGTGCGAGAAAACCCAGGAAAATTTGAAGATGGTATGGCACCTATCTATGGGGCAGCAGCCAAGATGCCAGATAGAGGCACCGTGCGGGACATATTGGTGGCGTACATGGATAGTACCTGCTAGTAAGTTTCCATGCCCACCTTAGGAAGGTTTCATGACTGGTTTTTTCAAGGGTGTTTTCTTATTTCTGGGTTCTATGAAATCCATTGGACACGATGTGATTTTATTTATGGGTCCATGTATCTTCCCTTATAAATTGGACACAGTTCAAATACACCTATTTTCCATTTCAAGAGGTTTTAGCAAGCAGCAGATGATAATAATGGTATAGCACTCCCCATATTTCCATGAGTGAATTCCAAATTTAGTTAAGTTGAATTATTTCTTTCAATGATACAAACTTTTGGGGAACTGCATTTGGGACATCTTTAGAAATTTTGAGAACAACATCTGGGCACAATCACTATCAAAGGAGGCAAAAAGGGCATCCAGTCTTGTGAAAATTTCAACCAATTGTCAATATATTCATATATTATCATTCCAAAATCATGACAAGTTCAAACAATTGTAAATATATTTATTATATATCATTCGAAAATCATGACAAGTTGTCATAAAGGAGTAATATGAATGTAGAGGAATTGACTTTTGATTTGAGTTAAGGACTTTCAAATGTGTGCAAAACTGTTGCATTAGAAGATGTCCATTTGAAGGGGCCCCTTTAATACTAATATAATTGCTGGTGAAAAAAATTTGATTGAAAGTAAATTGGAAGTCACACTGATAAAACACTCAGCAATAAGTATTGAAAATTAATCAATGTAGAAGAAGTCAATAGAAAAGGTGAACGATGAAGTAATAAACATACTTCAATTTATTTGAAATTTTGACAATTTTTCAGATAAAGCAAGAAAACATTGCACTTTTTTTTTAAATCAATCTTTTTCTAACCTTGATTATCACATGAAGGGATGATGAAGTATTGGGTCAATCCCTAACATATTTAACAAGTTGCAAAAAAATTCATTCAGAAAATCCTTATGAAAAAGCAGTTTTAGGGCCCAAAAAAAAAAAACCAAAAATCCTCCAAATTCAGTAAAGATCAACTAGTACAGAATATTAGAACAAACAAGATGCAAGGTAAAGTATTAAAGACTCTGAAACTGTGACAATGGGTTCTCCCTCTTTACACTGAACAGAACCCTCTTACATTGCATTGTTGAATTGAAGTCGCTGCCAGACATCAAAGGAAAACAAGCTGGATGCTTACCACTATTACACCACTTGTTACCCACATATATCCAGCAGGCAATTTGAAGCCCCATCCCGCATATCGTTCACCTAATACCATTGAGAAAGTTCACAAAAACTTCATACAACACTAGTTCCAGAACTCCCGTGAATTTGAGAAAGGTTTGTTCTTCCACTCCAATAGCCCTGGGTGAAAGCCTGACATACAATTATGCCTGATTTAACTGTTCTAAAATGACCACTGGTGACAAAGATACCTGCCTATAATTGCTAGTGTGCATTTTCATCCAAGATATTGCCAGTCCCAAGCACCTGTTGGAAGATGGATTTTAAACTGAACTTGGACATAATTTGCTTCAGTTCAGTTTATCACTATGTGATAATATCACATGGCTTCATCATTAGTGGCACATCACATTACAGTAGTTCACACCAAAACGTGCCCCTTTGCTCAACTAAAAGGTATAAAACAGGATGATGACAGAGACTTAGGTGTACAAGGAGAGGTTAAATACAAGCTCCTCAGCATCTATGAAGAATCAAGAAGAGAAAAACCACAAGCAGAAGTAAGCTTCGTTGTCGAAACCCTGTTGCAAAAGACACCAAACCCCCATTTTCAAGAGTCAACCAGCACCTCAGCTTCAATTCTGTTTACAAAAGGTTTAACCTGTTTCCTCCTTCATGGGCTATACTTCGTCTATGAAAACAATCACTCCAGGATCTCAAAGAAAAGTCAAATCCTGTTTCCTCCTTCATAGACCATAATACTTGTCCATGACAGCAATTGCTCCAACATCTCAAAGAATAGCTTCTCAAAAAGTCAAATCTACACTGACAGACCAAGCTGGACACCAACCCAAACACCCTAAATTCAGTGAACTTGCTTCAGAGGGTAAAATCACCTTCTTACCTTTGTACATGTAAGCCCCATTCACTCCTGGCAGGGCTGGCAGTACTACTGGGGCTACCCTCCACCCAACCCAGCACATAGTTCAGAATTGATTCTCTACAAATATAATGCAACTACTTACTGTTGGTCTGACTGCAATATGTTACAGAATTCCTATGTACCTCTCATTCACAGCTGAGTTTAGCAATATCATGCAACCAAAACAAGTTTTTACTTGCATCCTCAAAATTTGCATCCAAGAGATCCTCCCCCCCTGAAGTTCATGTGCACTCAGGCATGCCACAAGAAAGCTAATCTTTAGCACTCACCTTGACTACAGAGTGCAAAGGAATCAAAAGCTGGGGGGGGCCAAGGTGCTGCAATATTGTCATTCAAGTCACATGTAAACTCAATGCCTGAGACATTGCGTTCTATATCTGATGGCAAGCTTGATAGCAGGCACCCTGCAACAAATCAGCCTCAAATATGACACATTAGGAAGCGCTTCCAACACAAAGGTCTGTGTTATCATTGCAGTACTCCTATGGTAGACTTTATAACTACATTCCTCCTTCAGCATGCATGGATATACATCTTAGGACTTCTCTAGTCAGTTCCAAAAATCTACCAAGTTTGTGGCATGCATGAAATGTGTATCCAAGGCTCATTGCCACTTAAAACATTCACCAAAATGTGCTTACAAAGAGGAGACCATCATTTTATTTGGACTTTTTTATGCATTCAATTTCCATAACTCACAAGCAAGGTGTAAAACACATAGTCATGTATGTACCTTGTCCACCTGTCCCTGTTTGAAGACAACAAATAGACACAAAAACACCCCGACCATCAGTAGTGAGTCAGCACGAGTACAAATTCTTCCAGCATTTGCCAAAAGAGAGTCAACTCTTAGATTCGATTGAAGTGTGGCAAAAGCACGCAAAGGAAGTTTCTACTATGAAGAAAGCCTTATATCTGCAGGACAAGGGCACAGGACATATAATGATTGCAGTTTACAAAGCTACAGTAACAATGCAGGCATAAATATATTCCAAAAGTGAAAGCCTACCTTGAAGGGAAAAGTCATTCAGTTGGATCTGGCAAAGAGAGTATATGTTTGCAGATACAGACATATTCTGAAGAATAGATGCCAAAATGGTGACACAGTGTAGAGCTTGCAAATTGGTTATCAACATCTGCCGCTGCAGTTCTAACAAGTAGTGGTTCAGAGCTGTGCAACAAGTGACATTGGATGGCATATCAGTACAGTCACATGCTTTGGCTACTGCACTTGGCTCATGGAACACCAGAGGGCACTCTGCACAATTAGCACCAAATATGTCAGCACATACAGAAGGCGATTTGTGCAGACAAAAAGACAGAAAGTTCAGTAAATCTGTCTCTATAAATCACAGCATATGCTGAAGGCATCTTCAACTGAGTCATTTGCTCCACAGCACCCATGCCAATCTCAGTATTCTGGACTTAATCAATCAAAACTATGAATTTGTTCTAAAATGTATGGCCTACATAAATCACGGGTTCTTCATGACAAAACAACACAGGTACTACAGAAGCTGCATGTTTAGGAGTGCATGATTCCTTACCCTGACAGCCAGGGCAAATACCAGCATTTTGGAAGAGGAGGAGCTAAAATGCCCACCTCTATTGACCTTGCAACTAATGAGATTCCGAAGCACCGTATTTGCTTTTTCAGGGCCCAGCTGACTTGCCAACCATGACAGTGCGACATTTTGGCAGTCATTCACCACTTGCTGCTGCCCTGGTTCTATAATCCCCTGATTTGCTTGGTCTGACTCATGGAGCAGGCCCCCAGCCATTTGGATTCCTATGTTGTTCAAAACTGGCTGGCAGACTGGTTCCTCAGTGCACTCCTTCAAAGGATCAACTGACTGGCATGCCTCCAAAAAATGAGTTGTGTTAACTAACTGTAGAAAGTCTTTCACCCCCATGACAGGGCACAAACCCCCAGTAAGATTTGCGGGTTGAGCTGAGCAGAGCTTTGCCACACTACTGTTGGCACCCAGACTGATCAAAAGGCTTAGGGTATCTGAAAAACAGAATTCGGCTTCAGTACTGTTGAGGGCAAGAGTGCCTGATTTCAAGCTGTGCTGACCAAGAGAAACCTGCATAAGGCTCTCGAGCTGTGGGCAGCAAATAACACTCCCCAAATAAAGAGCTAAGGGCTCTGGACAATCAGCAGCCGTCCGTTTGAGTGTCTCATCCACTGCTGAAAAGTTCAAAGGGCAGTGACCTGCACCATATCGACCAGCATTGTGTGTGACCTACATAATTTTCTCAAAACTCTGGAAGCAAAGAAACAATTACTTTGAATCTCCCCCCACCAGCCTCTTCATGTAATCTTCCCCTGAGAGACAGAGTCCAGCAGAATCAGACAACACTTAATTGTGAACTTCTTAACTTATCTCCCCTCTCCCTATCCACTCAGCAGGAAGATTTGTATTTCAACCCATGGCCCCCAGCCCTCATCCCCTTCATCCATGCTACTAGTAAAAGTTGAAGACCAAGGAGCTGGCTTGCTCCTATCTATGACAGGAAGCTCACGAGGTTAAGAAATGGATGATATCCCAGACCTTGAAGATGTAGACAGTGATCAACTACTTGCAAAGCAAGTCTATAACTCCCATCACTCCCTTCCTCTTTTGGGAATGTAGTTCATTCCTGACCTCATATTTCTCTAGATCTCAAGGTAACTAAACAATGGCTGCACTGGGAAAGATGGGAGGCTGTATTTCAAAGCTTGCCTGCAGAATTTATAACTCTAATATGTTGTGGAATGGAATAGGACCAGTTCCTCAAGTGAAACAGAGAAATAGATTTTTACAACCAGTCAGCAGAAGTCTCCAAAGCAGACTGCTGAAAGTTCAAATTCACAAAATCACTAGCAGGAGAATACCTGTTAGCATTGGTGGCGGTGGACTGCTGACAACTGGGACAACCAGAGGAGAGGGAGCCATAAAAGGAAAAAGTTCTGAGGGCCCTTCACTTGGGACATAGATTGGTGAAAATGGAAAAGCAGAAGGGCCCAAGTCCACAACACTTGATGAACCAGGCGACTCTGCAGGTGGCCAGGTTGGTGATAAGGAAGGATTGCTTTTGTGTTGGTGCGATGTTCTTGAGTGGCCTGTCAGACATTCAACCTGGCACAGCAACCCTGCAACAGTAATTAACATGACAAGATCCATATGAGTTAGGTCCTCAGTATATATCACATGGACTGTAATCGATTCAGTTAGAGCAGCTCTGCAGGTGCTCAGTATGTGACCCTGCAAAAATATTTCTTCCATCCAAGATTAGTTATTACTTTTTCTCCAACCCCATCTATAAAACTATAACTGGGACTGCAAACAGATGGGAGACTACTAATAGCAACTCACCCAGACCAATCAAACTATCTAGCCAATCAACAGCAGCTGTTAGACTCTGCTGTGCCTTTTGACAGCCTCAGCATCCTGTGGAAAAATGTTGGGCCAAAACCATTTTGCCAAGCCAAACTGGCATGTTTTGACTCTTCTTCATCCAATTTTCTTTTGCTGGGCCACATACTGAGCACCAGTGGAGCTGCTCTTAGTAACCTCATCTTTAGAAATCATCTACAGGCAGCTTGCAAACTTGTTGTCCAAAATGAGTGCAGCAAATATAGGCAGAGGCCAATGAAGGGTGCATAGACACAGACCACTACAGATTTTCTTATCATCATCACAGTTCATATTGTGATGGACAGTCACTTTCAGGGACCAGAAGTGTGAAAATTCCTCATCTATGAACAACCTGCAATCTACAGTTACATCTAAGAGCACCAATCATAGGTTGGAGTTCCTTCCCAATTGAAATGGTTGAGGATTGAGCTTTATTACAGGGTCCAACAACTAAACAGCAGAGATTGCAATTGCAAATGGGAAGCAATGAGCAAGGTCACAAACATCCTTTTGCAAGTGCCACAAGAAAGAATGGATGGTATCCCCATGAATTCACCAGGTCTGATGCCATTCCCCAGGCAAAAAGATTCCTTCAGAAATCTGCCAGATTGCTCTACTTGTCTTCTCCTTCCTCCCACTCAGGACTCGGCATAAAATGGATAACTATTGCAAGTACAATAGTTAGAGCCTCATCATGCAGAGTCTGGTTCCTCCAATTGTTACCTATATACCTCTTGTGAAGAGCTTACAAGTCATATTCACAGCAAAAGTCTAGGGTTTTTCAGTATTGCGAAACTGCATAGAATAGCAGTATAATTTGTGTAGGCGAACTCTAACACACATTCAAGTCTGTATTGACAACGACAGGGATGCAAGGACAAAGGCGCTTTCATGGTAAAGAGCTTGCCACAGAAATACAGTTCACTCCCCAGCTACAAGCCGATAAGGATCGAACTCGGGAAAATCGCGTGCTCTCAACATTCTTAACCCACGTGCATGCTTATATTTGGCAGCATCGCGTAATGTCTTTATCAAAAAGTTGATTCAGAAGAGTCGTCAAGCTTCATAGGCTTCTCACTCTCGACAGTAGTAAGACGATATTGCAATGCGCAGCAATCGCCACATCACTTGAAGCTTAGAACGAGAATGCAGCGTTGGAGAACAATAAGCAAGCTGGAAGTAGAGCCGGAACTCGTTTGCAGCTAATTGAAACTCCACAAGACTGTTGTATTTGTGTGTGTGCTTTTTCTCTGTCTCTCTCTCTGACTCTCAGTCATCCTCGGAATTGCTCACTTGAGGATCCAATGCTGGAGAATGGTTCCAGCAGTCAACCGAAACAGAAGTTCCAGAGGAAGCAAAGAAGAAAACAGAGACGGAGAGACGTACGGGGCAGAAGAAAGAGGAGCAGGATCACACGACTCCCCCGGCTTCTGCTGCTGCCGGCCGTGCAATGGCACCCCGCCATGCCGCTTGGACCACCCCGCCTTCCACCAAAAAAAATGCCAGTCACGACCCCGACGCCGCTAAACTGCAAGATCCGGCATGCAGAAAAAACCCGCACGAAGAACACACCAGAACTTTACTGCTGCTACTGCTGCTGTTACCATCCCCACAATGCCGCCTCCTCATGTCGACGTTTCCCAACGCACGCGAGCGCCACACTCCTCCCAGCAGCTACTTGCACTCTCACCACCTCATTTCCGGACTAAGCAAGACGACGACGACAAGAACACAACAGCAAAACTCAACGCACGTTACTATCATCCATCAATACTAACAAGCGAGTACAACACTGATCAATGCTGATCAGTGCTCGCCGTGAGTAGCTCGAGCTAGGCGCACCGCGACGCACGTACCCTAGTGAGGAGGACGAGGAAGCGGGATGGCAGAAGCGACGACAGCGGCGACGACGACGACGCAACGCAATCACCGTCTCCAACAACCGCACCACCTCCGCGCCCAATGGTCGCCCGTCCTGCCCATTCCCACTCTTTGAACTGATCCACACCACCTTGATCCTCTGCGTCCAATGGTCGCTCGCCTCCGGTAGCCCGCCGTGCCCTGTGTCAATCTTTGAAATGATCGGCACTAGTGTAATCCACTGCGACCAATAGTCGCTCGCACTGGGGACATCCCGTCCTGCAATCTCCAACTCTTTGAAATGAACCCGCGCCACTGTAATCCTCTGCGTCCAATGGTCGCTCGTATTCGGGCAGACCCCATTCTGCCCGCTCCAACTCTCTAAAATGATTTGTACGTTTGTTTTCATTTATAAGTGACCTCTAAAAGAAATTTTCCAAAAGAAAAGACTTTGATGTATTAGAGAGTGGGCAGTGTTCTTCTTTTTGTGGAAGGAATTTTTTAATGTAGCCAAAAGTGGTGATCATCCAGAAAATCATTTAGCCAAATTTGGCCATGTTTCACATAAGAAAGTTTTTTTTCTTTTTTTTTCTTTTTTTAAAAAAAATTTATAAAAGCAGGATCCCTTTATATTCTGAGCTAATCTGGTGGAACTTATCATTATTTTTTTTAATTTAAAATCAAATTTTTTAGTATAAATTTGGCAATTTTTTTACCATTTTTTCTTTTTTTTTCATGAAAAATCCATTGTATAGGTCAAAATCAGATGTTTTTCAAGTTGAATTGGCAGGTAAGGATATTGTGTTTAGATTCATTATAGAGTATAGTAGTAGCTTAAGGGATTTTGGCCCCTAGGTAATAATAATAGCTCTATTTTTATATGAGGATTTTTGAAAGATCGATATTTTGGCTTGTGTTGAAACTCAAGATTAGTTATAATAGAGTTATAATAATATCTTGAAGGATTTTGGTTTCTTGTAGAGGATTTTTTTGAAGATTATATTTTTGCATGGTGAAATATTTGAGTTTCCATAATTCTTTTTTTGCCTTAAGATACTTTTTAATGTAAATGGCAAGGCCACAATGTGACACACCCCTTATTTTTCTAAGCTTGACAAGGAAGCTCAACTTCATAGTTAAATATTAATTTTTTATTAGTTGTTGAACTCCATAGTTATATAGACCTCAACTCTAATTTGATATTAAAAAAATTTAACCCATGCTTGAAAAACCTCGATTTTTTTTTTAAGATTCTCTTTTTTTTAATTTTTAAAATTTATTTTTTAATTTTTTAATTTTATAAAAAAATTAAATAAATAAAATTTTTAATTTTTAAAAAAAACCACACAACACTAGTGAAAACCAATTGATTTTCGCTCCAAAATGATGCCATGTAAATTTAGCCTGAATTCATCATTTTGGGGTCTTGGACCCTCATCTAAATACTATGGGTCCAATCTATGGCTCTCATCCAATAGGATTGCTTTATTTCATTGGACCTTGGACCTTAAATCCTCATCTAAAGTGTCAAAGTGGGTTGGGCTTGGCTAATTCCGGGGCTCCTAATGAGTCTATGTGGTTGAGCCTGGCACGGCGGGTGAGCTAGGAGCCAAGTGTTTTCTTTTTTCAACGATTTTGTGATGTAGCTGAGGTGGTGATCATCCATTAAAAAGGTTTTAGCCAAATGTGGCTATACGTGAATTATGGAAATTAAAAATCTACACATCCTTTTGTATTGTTGGCTACCTATTATCAAGATATGATTTTGAAACATTCAAAACACTTTTGTGAAAATGATGACCATAGTTCGTTAGATTTTGATAATATTTTAAAGAAATCGCCAAATTTCTACAACATGTTCTAGTAGGTAGCCAAAATACAAAATCATTCTTATTTTTTTCTCTATTTTCATATCTAATATATATTCAAATTTGGCTAAATCTTCATGTGGATGATTGTCTAGTTTGGCTACATCACCAAATTGAATGTATATATGTGAGGAATTAACATGCGTCTTCTCATAATTGAATTTTCAATTTTTGGTTGAATTCAATTCAACAAAATTATGAGAAAAAATTCAATCAAATTCGACCAATTTTTATTTAATTCAATTGAAATTTCAGTGAAAACACTACCCATGTTGAATATATATATATATATTGTGTTCAGTTCAATTCACCTCAATTTATGAATATAAATTCAATTGAATATCATTTCATTCAACATATTTGAATTCAATTTAGGTTCAAATTCAATTGAGTTGCATTCAATTCAAGTTGCATAATACAAATTCATTCAATATTAAATTATTCAAATAGAACTTAATTTTCACAAAATCAATTCATCTTTTTCACAATTCATCATCATTGCTAATGCATAGTAATGCAAAGCCCAAATTAGAAAATGTGCAAACATGTGAAAGGATGGCTTCAAAATAAGGAGGTTTTAAGATTACCATGATATTAAGACATGAAAAATGTGAACCTGAATATATTTATATAATTACATTGTACTAGAACTCTATGGGGCTATGTAATATTAATAGCATCAAAATGATGAAAAAAATTAATTGATTATGTAAAAATTAATTTTCATCTAAATAAAAATATTGAATGACATTGCATGAAACTTGAATTGAATTCAAATTCTTAAATTTAATATAATGAAATTCAAATTCAACTTAATTCATTCTAAATTCAATTTGACTTGAATTCAATTCAATTGAATTTTCAAATACATTTAATTGAATTCAAATCCAATTGAAAAAAATGAGAAAAAAAATTGATGGACAAGGTATTGAAAATATGTTCATCAATTCCATCATCCATGACTACGGTGTTGAAAAAAAAACTAATTAAAGTTTTCCTTAAAGTAATGCCCTATTAGGCCCCACTCTCACCTACATGTTGCTTGTTATTCATTAAGCCCCCACATAAAGGACCAATTTCACAAAACCCAACATGGGATCCCCAAAATTGGTTTCAACAACATTTTTTGTTTAACCATGAGGTGCCCACATGTAATCTATGTTATGGGAACTATATAGGTGTTGAAAAAGGCATAATTACGGGGCTATAAAGGTTATAAGCTAAGGGCTATGAAGGTTATAGGTTATGGGGTATATGGTTATAAGCTATATGATTACGGGCTATGGACTATATGGTTAAATGGCTATGGGCTATATCATTATATTGTTATGAATTATGGGTTGTATGGCTACATAGCTATAAATTATGGCCTATATGGCTATAGGTTATGGGTTCAAGGTTTTGAGTTTTTGGTTGTAAGGTTTGTCTTTTGTTTTTTCATGTTTTAATTTTAAGGTTTAATTTTAGAGGTTTAAAGATTGGAATTTCAAGTTTAAGTTTTAGGGTTTTTTATTAAAAAATTTATGGTTTAAAATTTAGGGTTTATATATTTTTTTTTCAAGGTTTAAGGTTTTTTTTTTAAGTTTTAGGATTTGAAATTTTTAAGGTTTATTTTTTAGGGTAAAATTTTAGGCATTTTGATGTCTAAGTTTTAAAGTTTAGACATCAAGTGCATCAAATTACATTTCAATGATTTCAAAGCCTTTGGACCTCCAAAAACTTTAAAATTTTAAAGACTCTAGATTTTTTTGAATTTTTAAGGGGTTTTGGGGGTTTTTTCAATTAGATCAAAACCACAAATAATAGGACCATCACCACCAAGAGGAAAAAAATTTAAACTAAACATAATTTTTTTTTATGATGATCTTTAAAACCAAAATAGAACCAAGAAGAAGGGGAAGAAGATAATATAAAGGTCATGTAAGAAAATGATAGGTTTTTGAGCTCCTTTATTTGTGTTTTGTGTGTCCTTTAAACTACAACATTTCTCTCTTGTGATTTAGCTACAAAAGCTCTAGAAGTTCATGCTCTCCTTGAATGCCATACCAAAAAATAGCATAAACCTTCCTTGCCTCATTGTTTCTTCCCACAAATGCATGTGTTCATAAAAGAAAAGAAACTTCACATAAGACTTGCGAAGAAAACTTCATGCACAATGGAATATGGGTAAAAAAACTTGGCATGCAAATTTTTTCATGCTGAATATTTCAATTTCCTCATTAGGACACCATGTAAAACTTTCACACCAAGTTTAAGGGTATGATTAATGTTTCATTTGAACACAAGGTTTTAGCCCTATGTTTGAATTACTTTACAAAAAAAATTAATATGTGTTTAATTCATGTCCAATATCAATGTTAATCATTTTTTAAGAATACCTCATTTCAACTTGATATTATGATTACTCATATAACAATGTGTAGTTTAATTATCATGTGGTAGTTAATGATTATTTTTTGGGTGAAAACTCATTACTTGGTCACCAAAAAGAAAGGTTGCAACAGCTCCAAACAATTTATTTAGAAAAAATCCATCAATTTCACCATATTTCAATGCAAAAACCTATCAATTCACCATATTTACATATTGTTGTCATCTAACTTCTCACCAAAACATAAGTGGATCCCTCATAATTTTGAATTCTTGTTCCAACTTACAACCAAATTTGGTTAGGCCTTCTTGTAAATGCCAACCCACCTGCCTCACAAAAGTAAAAAAAAACCCTAATGGCAATTAAGTTTTTTCTTTGTCCAAGTGTATACAAGTTAGTGAATATTGAAAATCAATGTATAAAATGATGAATATTTTTTCGTGCATGATTGGTACTTTTATCATCAAAAGCCATAATGTTAATCATAACAAAAAAAAAAAACAGAAACCATTAATCAAGAAAATTATATGAATTTGAACATAAATTGGAAACTAAAAAAAATGTCATGACTTTAATGCAGCATAGGTTTTTGATTATTCTTTAGACTTAAAAATGCATTGGAAATACAATCTTACAAAGAAATGTTGGCTTCGACTAAAATAGATCTTAATTCATTCATTCACTTGTATATTAAGTCACATGCAAACAACAAGATGTCCAATATTAAGCAAATTTATTTTTATTATTCATGGTAATTCATTGAAATTGGAAACAATTTTTTACAACTTGGTGGGATTTTTCCCACAATTTGAAAATTTTGAGGTTTTAAAGGATTTTTTCATCTTTTTTGAAATAAAAATAATTAAACTAGCCACATCCGAGGTGGTCACGTTAAAGATGTTACACCCATCAATGATAATTTCCATCTAATGTTAATTAATGTTGGGGATCATCACTAGTAGAGTTACCTGAGGAATTTGAAAAAAAAATAAAGACCTCAGTTGTAATTCATAAAATAAGAATAAATATTCTTTAAATAATCAATTTTGCTTTGGGACCACTAATATTTCAAAACATAAATAATAGCATATTACAAAAGGTGTGGCCCAAAGTATATTTTGATTGGTAGTAAAATATTATGGTGCAACATTGAATGAAACAATATACTTTTAGACTCGCATTGCCCTCCTTCAACACAATCCAAATTGGTGTGCATATTTGCTTTTGATTTGATGATTTATTGTAACCAATTGAAATTACAATCTCCACCATAACAACAATGAAGGTTTTAGTATGTTGAACATTGTCACAACCTTAGCTTTGGACTTCTAACAAACCTTTATGAATGATGAAAATATATGTGATGAAAAGTTATGTGACAAACAAATTGTTGGAGGTGTGAAAGCAAGGTTTCAAAATAATAACCTACATTGAAATCAAACAATGTGAATAGATTTGGCTCTAACGTTTTCAACTATAATTTTCTATTTTAAGGTGAAAAAAAAAGTGGAATGTTTGGGAGTTGTTTGCATACCCAAGATGGTGATGGCAATTATGAATGAGGAGTGTTTCAAGTGGTGTATATTGTGTGTGTTATTTTTCTATGTGTATGGTTTTTGTTGTTCTTGGATGCTTGGGGTGATTCGTGGATGTGGAATCTATTATGGAGATTGATGGAACAATATATGGTCAAAAACGTGTGATGGAAAAAATAAGTAAAGGTGCAAATAATTGACAAAGAACACACAAGTGAGAGAAGGTGCCTTTTTACTAAAAATAAATGCAAACAAAATACTAGTATGGTATGTGTAATTTATTGATGTAAGATTGGTTTTCAAGTACAATGAAACTATTTGGATTGTGATTCTATTGTGCATTAACAATAATTAAGTTCAAGACTAAAATGTGTTAATCATCAAAAATATTAAGGATTAATGCCAAATAATATGACAATGTGAGGGACCTAAGTTTTATAGTTTGGGCATATATAGGGTTGTGGGGAACGAAACATTATGTTGGGAATATCAGAAAGTTGATATTCTAATTGGTTCTTGAAATGGTAAAAGGGAACAATAAATTTTATTTTTCGATATCCTTGGGGCAAGTAATCTTTAAATTTGAATTGTAAGTTCCCTAGTGGGAAATTAGATTTAGACCTATTGAAAAAATGCATCGATGAAAGATGACCTTGCTTTGGATGATTAATAACCTAGTGACTTTTGGATGATAGGAAGTTGCATGGAAGCACATGGTGATGGAAGAAACTTTACCATTTGGGTGGAAACTATGGGGTTTAGTGAGTGATCATATGTATTGCATTAGAGTGTATTTTAGGAGATTAATAAAGGTTTAATGAACATTAAAAATGTTGACCTTAGGCCATATTTCAAGATCACTTGTTGGAATGAGTTTAGTTGAACATGTCAACATGAATGAAGTTGAACTTTAATGATTATTGGTATTGTGTATCCTCATGAAGTGCAATGAATGGTGTCTAACATGGATTGTTATCCATCAAATAAGATAAACTATTCTTATGCATTTACAAAAAACTGAATATTTGTTTCAATGTGATGAGAAGAATGACCATATTCCTTCCCTTTTGGTTACGATGTCTTTTATGGAATAAATGCAAGCACAAAATTTTGTAAAGGACAAAAAAAAAGTCCATAATAAACCCATAATTTAGTGAGCAAGTGAAAATTAAGGTGAAATTCAAGGGAAGTGAAAAATTCACTACACCATTGTTCTTCAATTTTGGGTGGGAAGCTTATCAATTTGTGATTTTTTTTCAAAAATGAAAAAAAGTTAAATTGGGACCATTGATCTCCTTTTTAAAAAATATCTTAATAGATTTTTGCATTAGGTTTCAATAGGTAGCCAAAAATATAGAACAATGTTTAAATGTTTTAACTTTCATATTTTGTTTATAGCCAAATTTGGCTTAATCATTTTTGGATGATCCCCATTGAATGTTACATCACAAAGTTGAAAAATAAAATAGTAACCCACATAAAGTGGCATGTTTAAAAGTAAAAAAACATTTTCAAGACCCTAATTAGTTATAACATGCATTCCACTTTGGAAGTTGGGTCTCCTCATGAAGGTTGTGACCCATGAATGTTTGAGGGATGTTTTTAACCTCAATTTGTACTTGAACTAGCCAATTTTGGTGTTCAATATTATTGATAAAATATTTTTTCCAAAGTTGAACTAATAGTTTATCAACAATAAAGTTATTCATAAAACCATGATAATCACACCAAAACCCTTAATTTAGCCAAAATTGGGATTAAAAAGTCAAAAATGAAGCAAAACAAATACACATGCATAAAATCGAGCTTGATTTTCATCTTACCACCAATTTTGGTGTTAAAATTAATTTTATTCTTAGTTTTTAATTTTTTGTTCATCCTAGTGCATAACACTTACATTGCACCTTGACTACCATTTAATGATTGTGTCATATTACGCATTTTTTTGGTTGTAACTTTCAATTTATGGGAATATCACCCCCAATATTCATTTTTTCCCCAAATTTTGTCCACTTAATGTATACCCATCATTTGGAGATGAATGAGGGATAATGGATGAAATCAAGGGTCAAAGACTAGGTGATTTTACATATAATTCCAATAGACTCAAATTCTACCAACCCCTTCCATTTTGTTATCAACATAAACAATATTTGCCACCATTTAGTGTTTGATTACGTTGCCATTGTCTTGCATTTTACCATTGCCCCACATTTTCATCAATATGAACACTTCATGGTCAACCATCATTGTGTCATTATGAAAGTTGAGTAATATGTATTATTTCAAACTTTGATTTAACCACTAACTTCAATCCTCATCAACAATTCATATTTTTAAAAGAACCCATATTAATGCAAGATGGGAGTACATATGATCAGGTAGTTCTTTAGGAACCACTTAAGGAAAAATTTCAAGAATGGTTACGAATTTGTTAATAAAAACATTTAAAATTATTTCTACTTTTCATTTTTACCTATTGTTGCATCTATGTAACCAAGGGTTTCAATCATTTGCAAAATAAAATGTAAAGTTAGAAGGTTCAAGAAATTATGTTCATGAAAATACATGAGTTATTCCAAGAATACCATAATCTTTGATTGACATCATAGTATTGAGGGGTTAATTTTTTCATCAAAATCCATTATAAATGTATATCATTTAACAAGCCTTACACATAATAATCAAAGTTGATTTTATTTTTTTAAATTGCATTTTGTTATTCACATGGTCTTGGGATGAATATTTTTCTTAATATTCAATTATAATCCAATTTCTTTTATTGGATAATTTTACTAAACATATGTCATAGGCATCTGTTCCAATAATAAATATAAATACATTATATCTTTAAGGATTCCTAAATAATTTTTACATTCATTCTTGAAATTTGTGAATTTTTTGAATGTTTTGATATAGGATATGCTTAGGAATATTAAAGCATGTCCAAATGTTGATTAACATTGGATATTAGAAAATCCAATATGTGTAAAAATATAATTTAAAAATATAAAAAAACTAATCCAATGTCATGTCATAAAATCACAAATTATTTTTGAAATAAATGTGATTTAGCAAAATGATGGTGACATTTTTAATGGTGCCACCCAATCATACTTTCACCCAAATGGCTATAGTTTTTTAAAATTTGTTTCATACACCAAATTTTTCTATTGTGAAGTTATCAACAATTCCATCAAATTTTTAATTTTTTCAATCTCACATTTGAAATCTCATATTGAAATAAACGTTCAATAGCTCCCACCCTGGTAAGAAAAGACCAAAAAAGTGCATCAAAAAATGACCTTCAGTGGTTTCAATATGGTAGAAATAATATGATATAATGAACAATTTGACATCGAACACTAGGAACAATTTAAGACAAAACACATTATTACATGTGATGTGGTAACATCAAAATAATGATTGGAAAAAAAAGAAAAGAAAAAAGGACAAACAATGTAATAGTTTTTCAAATGAAAATAATACAAGCATGAATAATCAACAACATTGGAATCACAAAACAATTTCATTTAATGAGTTATTCAACGAAGCTATATAATAGCACCAACAACACCAATTGAAAACATTGAAACTAAAACCAAAAACTCAAAGCACCAACATTAACAAAGAACATTGAAAGCACAATTTGAGATACAATTTGAAAAGCAAAACGTTGCAATTGTTGAATGAGAGAGTTGATAGAATTGAGACACAAAATGTTTACAACAATAATTGTTCAAGCACCAATACGAGAGCATTAACAAAAAATACCTACTCAAAACACCAATTGAAAGCAATCTTAAGAGCTCTAAGAACATTGAAAGGGGAGTGCAAGAAGAAAGAGAATAATGGGGAGGCTTGAAGATGACATTCCAAGTTACAAAACAATATTTTTTTGAATCTTTCTTCATGAATAGAGGTTAGTCCTTGGTGACATCTATCATGTCAACAACTAAAATCACCCATAGGATTGAAAATCCATATGCAAGAAGAAAAACAAGGTGTTAAATGACCATCAAATGGTTACCTACATATCCTTGTCCACAAACTTTAAACTAATGTTGAACCCTAGTTTATACATATACCTTGGTTATGAAAGTTGTTTTAACTTAGTTAAGTGAACAACACTCAACACCCAACAAAACTATTGTCTTACATCTTTTGACACCATATACTTTGTGCACTTGCGTTGTTTTATCTTTTCAAAATTGTTCCTCTCAACTAGCCTAGAATTCATATGGTTTTATTTTTGTCACCACTATAGAAGGTAGGGAAACAAACATCAAGGTAGAGAGCTTTTTAATTAAAAAAAATTGCTATGCTAAAATCATATATGCTACTCACAAATGGCAAGTGGAGCATATCTATGTCAAATTTCCATATTAACATGAGTTTGAAGGAAGGCCATTGTTGTGTCAATTCCAACAAAACACAATAAGAACGAGTGCAGGTCATGACTAGTGTTGGGTGCTACTTAATTTTAAAAAAGAAACTCTGGTCTTGGTTTTTTGAAAAATTGATGGAAAAAAAAAAAAAAAACTTAAAACCTCTAATTTCAAGTTTTTGAATTTTTTTTTTGGGAATAAAAAAATTTTGGTTTCAATTTTCTGCAAATTTTCAGAACAATAAAACCTTTGGTTTTGGCTTTTTTTTATATTAAAAGACCCTCAAAGAATTCATCGAATGACTGGCAAGGAGCTAGCAATTTATAGAAGGATATTTGTCTGATTCTAATAAACCATGACCTTATGCTAGAACTGGTTCTCGGGTTTCTGAGAAGACTGCTGGTTATTTGATGCCATTTTTAATAACTACCCAACACTCATCATAACCTTCTAAGCAAGTGTAGCTCACAAGGTGTAGGGTGGATGGATGGATGGATCCTTACATCAAGAATGGATGGATGTATGGATGGATCCTTACATCAAGAATGGATGGAGTGATAAGCATGACATTATGCAATGAATTCATCAGCTTTCAATGTTAGTGTAGATAAGTACACAATAATTTGTAAACAAAAACAAACAAACAAAAAAGTTATGCAAAATACTCTATCAAAACTTTTTTACTGCATTTCTACTACCTTACCCTAAGGTCAGTTTTGTCATCAACTATAATCCTCAAAATAGTGCAACGAATTTTAGTGAATATATGAAGGTGACATGTTGAAAATCATCAGAATTATGATGGGTTACACTCTAAATGATTCATTACTCATATGACAATATCATACTAGATCATGGAAAAATTAATAATAATTTCAAATATTTTTAAATGTGATTTCTTTTTTGAAAAATTATTTATTATTCGTTTTGTCAACATGGAAACTGACCCTGGGCTACGATATTTAGAAAGAACTAGAAGACTTGGTCAAGTTTCTTGGGTAGGCCTGGAAAGACATAGCTGTTGAATGGAACATGTGGAATCCAACTAAAGCTTGTATCCAACAAAGTATCTTGTATGCGGGTTATTATTATGTTGGGGAACATGTGGAACCCAACTAAAGCTCATTTATCCAACAAAGTATGTTGTATGTGGGTTATTAGAGCATCTCCACGGGTGCTCAGTATGTCACTCTCGATAATAAAATTAAATGTCTAAGTTTAGCTGGTTTTTTTTGGGTAACCCCACCAATTAAACTGTAACTAGAAATATATGTGGGAACTACTAATAGCAAACCACCTGACCAATCATTATGATCAACAAACCAGAAATACTGAGCCGCAGTCGGGTCCAATTTATTACACTCTTTTTTGGAGGTGCACAACTGTGTTGCACCTTTTACCAGCTACAGCAAGCTGCATGAATTTGGTGCAGAAAAACCAATTTCCTGAGCTAAACCGACACATTTTGACTTTTTCACAATACATTTTACTGTCTGGAGTCTACATACTGAGCACCGGTGGAGATGCTCCTCAAATGTTGGGTGAATTTCTTTGCTCTTGTTATAATCTGCTAGTTCCAGGTTTTCTGGAAACCAAAGAACCCCTTATTCCAAGGTTTTTAACATAAATCATAATAACCGGCGGGTCTTTACTCTTGAATTTTTTGATAAGCTGACGGGTTTGCTGAAAGAAGAGACAAAGAACTGACACGTCAAGGTAGGTTCCTTTGACCAGTTCTTCAATTGTTTTGAGCACAGTGCAGTTTAGGGTTAAAAACTGGCTCTTTGATTTGTTTTTTGGACAAGAGTCGAGACTCCATGCACGCTACTCTTACCCACAGGTTCTTTCTTGGATAGGGGGAGCAACTCACAACACCCTAGTTTATTCCAGTGTCTGGTGGGTATTGATTTTTTGAGAATCACCAGGCCCAGTTATGATTAAAAAATTTATTAAAAATTCGATTCTCTATATATATTTTATTTTATTTTTCTTATGCTGGGCTAGGTAATCAACTTTTTAAAAAAATAATTTAAACCAGTTCTCACAAAGTCAGTTCTCACAAACCAGTTATGATATTTTTAATTCAATTCTTTTTAATTTAGTGAGGAAGCAACAAGTGGTGAAGCCACAAGCAACAAGCAATGGAGCAACAAGTAACAAAGCTACAAGCAGCAAGCAATGGAACATCAAGTAGCAAGTGACAAAGTAACAAGCAGCAAACAACAAGTGATGAAGCAACAACAAGCGGCCAGCAATGAAACAGCAAGTGAAAAAGTTGCAAGAACGAAAAAAAACCAAATCCTAAGTGCAAACTAAAAAAAAACAAGAAAAGAAAAAAAACACTCCAGCAAATCCACAAACAATGCAAACTAAACAAACAAATTGGGAGCGCCCAGAATGGGTGCTCCCTTTCATCTTAGGGTAGGGAGCCTTTTGCCACCAAGAACCCTAAACCCTAAACTATTCTGTCAACTTTGGCTCCTTGCTTTGGATCCTCTACCTAGACACTAAACATTAAACATTTAGTATCTATACTCAAGCTTGACCTTGAGAACCAAACTTAGGCAAAAAACAAAAAAAAAAAACCCCCTTGGTTCTCAACATTGAAACTATTCAAATTATGACCAGATCTCAACATTGTCGATACTAAAGTGAGAACCAATGATCAACTTGAAAGCATAAAAAAGGGTATCACCCACGTTCATACACAGAGGGGTTCAGATACGGATACCCAGATGATGCCTGAGTGATACCAGATGATTTTTTTTGATACCCAACCAACACTGGTTTATTCCCAGCTTCCTTTTAAAGAGATATGATTATGGACCAATGAGGGATTTTTGAAAAAAAAAACTCACCCATTGCCTAATTGCTCAAGTGTGATCCATCCATAAGGAAAAATCCAGCTCCCATGAATCAAAAACATGTGTTTCAAGTATCTTTGAGCCATGCCAGGCTGAGGCTTCAGCAGCTTTATGCTCTGACATTGAGGTTGTGCCGTTTGCAATTTGCACTATTGAAGAACAAAATCAGGCTCTGGCCAATCTCTAATTAGAATTTCCTGATTTCAAGATTGCAAGTGTCCAAAAAACAGAAACCCCCCTTGTAAGAACGATGTCAGTGCTGCTAAGAGCAGCTCCGTTGGGGTTCAATATGTGGCCCTACAAAAGAAATTTGAATGAAGAAAATTAAAAGCATGTCCAGTTCCACTCAGCAAAATGATTTTGGCCCAGCATTTTTGCACATGATGCTGAATCTAGCACAAGGCAGAGCAAAGGCCAAGAGCATCTTCAGCTGCATGGTGCTCATTATCTGACCTTGCAAAACAAAAATCTCACTTCCAAGTTTTTATTTCATTTTCCAAAACTACCAATAAATCCGAAACTAGGACTGTAAATATGTGGGAGACTACTAATAACAAACCACCTGAACCAGTCAAACTATCAGGAACATTGAGAAGTCAAAAAATATTCTTTGACAGTGATTATTAGACTCTTCCAGCAACCTCCAGGGCTCTGAAAGATATGTATTTTTTCAGGGTCACAGCAGTCTTCCAGCGAATTCACTGGAATTGACTCTTGTACGTCATCCAAGATTTCCATTGCAGGGTCCAGGTGCGTTGCTATTAGTAGTTTCCCACCTATTTGCAGTCCCAGTTTTAGGTTTATGGGTTTTAGGGTTTGCAAAAGGAAAAGTAAATAACCAAACTTGGATGTGAGAAATATGTTTGCAAGGTCAGATACTGAGTACCGCTGGGGGATCAACTATGAGCATTGAGTTGCAACATTGAAACCTGTATTGGCCAATTAGTTGGTGGCCATTTATGAAAATCTAAAGATCCGACAAGTCCCTTATGGATTTGCTTTGATGAAAATCAAAGCCCAACTCAAGTCTCATACCCTTCCATACTGATAAATGGAATTGAGGAGTTTGATTATAGTGGTTAGCTGACGGTAGCTCTGCTGCAATCACTACTGGCCAACCCAGAAGCTTATGAACATGGATAAATCTTTGTTTCAAATCAAGAGCTGGATTTCTCTTCTCTTCATGTGTCCTAGTCATCTGTCTACTCATTTTGTCTTTGCGATTCAAGCACCGAACATGGCTTTGCTGCAATCCCTACCGAGTGTAGCTCAAAGGCACTTGATTGAATAACGCTTCAAATCAAGAGCAAAACAAAATCTCTCTCTCTCTCTCTCTCTCTCTCTCTCTCTCTCTTTGTAATCCTTGTCAACAATGTGTGTACTCATTCATGTCTGTGATTCAAGCACTTACTTGTTTGTTACAAAGAGAACTATGAAAAGGGTGGCAGTAGTGATGGCACTTCTGTTGCAAATGTAATGTTATGAACTTAGCCAAGGTACAATATTCTCTCTCAAGTCCCCCCATATTTAGACATTGGGTTCTAGGGTTTCACTAGAACATAGTGTGTCAAGTGGGGACTGATAATTTTTTTTAACTTAGTGCTCTAACCTGTAGTCAAGTTTGGTTAGGCCCTCTTGTAAATGATTGCCTGCCCACCCACTTCAATATTATTTTTAAAAAACTACCCTTGGTGGGCTAGTGATGTTGTAATTGACAATATTTATTTCCAAACCAATTTCCTGAACTATTTTGTTTGGAAGCTTTTGTGAACATTTAATGGTGGGATCAACCTTAATGCTCTCCACATGTGGTTATATTTGCATAATTTAAACATCCAAGATATATGCAAATGCATAACATTCATTCATTGCATAGATGAACTAATGGTTTACACAACGACCTATGTAGTGTTTTTTTTTGGTGGAAGGGGACAAAGTTTGTCCTTTTCTCAAAAGAAAAATTGGGAAAAAATTGGAGTTTTTTTCTTTAATGTAAATTTGACTAATTTCACTCTATATCCATTCCATTAAAAATCATTTGGTGTAAAGAGATAGAACTCCACTTGATTTTAATATGTACCTTTTTAAAACCATTGTAGATTGGAGTACACATTTAAACATTACAGGCATTACAGGCACCTTAAACCTTAAACATTATAAACGTATATTATGGGCCATTTATGAAATTTTCATTAAATTCAAATATTATGCACATAAAGCATCACATGAAGGTCAAACCATGCTAATAGGAATTGCCAATGTTTCTTGAATCGCTTTTTAGTAGTGTAAAAATGTTTTGTTTAGATAGTGTTTAAACAATTTTTTACATTATTTCATTGTGATTTTTAAAGCATAAAAATCACTAGTTATAGGCTTAAAAATGTACGACAAAGCATTATTAAATTATTTAAAAACTTATCTTAATGTTATATTAATATATTACAGCTTGGTGGGCATACAAATACAACCCTCAATTTCAATATTATTTTAGTTTATGAGTTTTATAAGCATGTATATATATATATATATATATACATACATACATATATATAAGGTGACTCCTATTAACATGGTTTGACCCGTGAATGTAAACAATTGAATAAATTAATATTTTCAATTCTTTACATTAAACCAAAATTGGGCTCCACATTACTCTACACTATTAATGACAAACAATGGATCAATTAATGAAAAAAATGAATTGATTTTAATTTGAAATTTAAGTTCCATTTTGAATGATATTGCATGTAAATTAAATTGAATTGGATTTAGATTTAATTGGATTCAATTCCAATTCAACTAAATTCAAATTCCATTGAAAAAAATGGGATGCAAAATAATTGAAAAGCTATGAAAAATATGCTCTCAAATATGGTGTTGGGGGAAAAAAAAAACTTTAAAAATACATAAATCTGAAAAAATATAATTCCATGCTTTTCTGCGTGAAAATGGGCTAAACATATTTCAATTTGAAATTGTACAAGTGGCAACCACAACTTATGAAACTTAAATTTATCCAAGTTAAACCAACTCCAATGGATCATTATCTCTAGAATTTTTTTAACATGAAAAAATACCTTTACCTTGTGGTTACATCATTTGCATTTTAAAAAATATCATTTTTCAACCGTCATTCTTGGTTTAACATGATTTTAACCATCCGCAAAGTTTGGCCTCGAATACACTTGTGTTTTCATGGAAGATCTAACACGAGGCCTAATTGTGAGTTCAACCCACAACCAATTGCTAAACATCTTCCAAATATTGAAGCCTTAAATCAATAATATAGGTAATAATCAAAAGAGTGTCGACCATTTCTGAATTGTTGCAGTAAGGCCAAGGCAAGTTTAGAAATCATTCTCACAAAAATTAATCCCAAAGGCATGGATGGTGAGGAAGCAAAGAGAGTGAGAAATTCACCTACACGAAATGACAAAGTGTGAAAAGAGTCCCAATTCCCCTACATTCATATTTAGAACACATGACAAGTCTTGAATACATTGTACATTAACAAAAAAGAAAAAGAAAATGAGGTCTAAAATATTATTTTGTGTCAATAGAAAGATCCTTTGAAATATTGTAAATCTTTAGGCACAATTGGCCCTACTTATGTGCATTTCATAATAGTTATATTCCTTTCAAAAGTTTGGGAATTTATTTATTTCAACAAGTTTGATAGGCATTTTGAACATGATTTAGTATGGCAAAATTGTATTTGAATTTGACCATAGTATGTACAATACCTAGTTAAACCTTATAAATTAAGGAGCTTGGGATACCTATATATATAATGTCATATTAGTTTGGGAACACCTAGTGCACAAACTTGTAGAAGTAATTTTAAAGGGTTTTGGAAATTTGGTGAAAGTGGAAACCTCCTACAAGGATTTTGATTTGTGACAAGTCTATGATAATCTTAGTTGTATAAGTTGTGTTTAAATTGTATTGAATATGTGTCTCATTTGTTTTGTGCTAATGAATGGTATCATGTCATTTACTGGCAAAATTGCATGCCTTTAATGCCTCCAAGAGCCTCTTGGTTGTAGGGAACCATGGAGAGTGAAGTATGCCCAACTTTGGAAGATTTCCATGGCAATATGCAACTCACCCACACGAATTATGATAGATACGTATCCTCTATACAACAACAATGTTCATCACAAATTCAATTCACCTATTTTATAATATTCATTCTTACATTATAGGGAATTGTTTATAATGGTGTTTTAGGTTAACTTGTCAATTTGAATTATTGGATTTTAGTGGATGAATGTTTTGAAGATGAGAGTACAAAAAGGATGATTCAATTCCCACAAATAGAAATGCCCAAGTTACAATGATAAGAAAATATTCATATTTGGAATTGTTGATGGGTTTTGAAACAACTTAAATTGGTTATTCCTCATTTGTGAATTTTTAAGATTTTAAATGTGCATTACTTTTCTTTTTCAAAGTATCACTACCAATTTATTTGGTGCATGCAAGTTTTAAATTAAATTAAAGTTAAGTTTACCAAAAACAACTTATTATACATATTCATTTTTTCGCACTTCCTTTCAACATGGGAATCTTGTATAATTTCAAACATGTTATATGCAAAAATTAAAATATCTTACATTGGAATTGTAGTAATAACAATATAAAAGTTCAATAGCCAATTCAAAAAGTTAATGCAATGGATGAAAATGATACATAATAGATGGAAATATGACATGAAGTATATCAAACCTAATTCATAAATGAATTGCCATTTGTATATATAATAAAGGAAAAAAAAAACTTAGAAATTCTAGATGTTATTTCACCAAGTAGGAAACTTGATATATCCATTTTCCATAGTGTACAAAGAAAATTCATGGCCACAATCAAAATTTAGTGTATTCCAACGAATGGTTTTTTTTTTTTTTTTTTTTTATTTTTTTTTTTTTTCGAAAAACGGTTTTTTTTTCTAAAAAATAATTTTTTTTTTTTGAGAAAAAAATTTTTTTTTAATTTTTAAATTTTTT